>Ga0307513_10000084_pt1 | contig 131338 bp, 114 predicted proteins | sample 15_EM_MG_FD_202174 | JGI IMG/M metagenome (GOLD analysis project Ga0307513, IMG submission 202174) | Populus trichocarpa ectomycorrhiza microbial communities from riparian zone in the Pacific Northwest, United States - 15_EM | ecosystem: Host-associated > Plants > Roots > Unclassified...
GCGCACACTTTTGTATAAATATGCTTGCTACCGCCCACCTGTTTTGGAATAATTAAGAACCAGAACTCCTACCAAATCTGCTCTCTACTCCTCACCAAGCGTGCCTCGCAACCCCCCTCGCACTTGCACAGTATTATCCACATAGAATAGATTGTGCCCCTGGCGTTCACATTTTGAACAATCAACCGTAATTAGAACGTCCCAGGCATCCCCCCACCCTTGCCAAAAGTTTGACCTACTTCTAAACCCAAAGATCTCCATGACGACATGACAAGTTCCTATTTTCTCTCTATCAATGTATATAAGGTCACCCACTTTATCATCTAATAGAGATATAATTCTCATATGAATAGGCTAAAAATCCTTTGGAGGTTGAAGAGGGACAATATTTTCCTGATGTGCAGAGTGTCACCAGGCTCTCGTTAGAAGATCTGCGATGCAAGAGACTTGGCTCCGAGGCTACTGGTACGTACCTCCATGTACCGAGGACTCTGAACCCCCTAGTCCCCTAAGCGTCATATCGCTCCTAATTGGCACAGTACCACTTGCCAGCATACCAGTCCCCCAGAGCCGACACTGACTCCAGGGTGCTCCAGCAGCCCCTCGGCCATCCATACAAAACCCATCTTTAATCGCGTAGATCAATGGAGTCAATCCACTCCTATCGCCCAAAATGAGGTCCCCACCAGAGCGATACCTTCACACAACTACTACCCCGGAGCGATGGAGATGCAGGGCAGTGTGCACCTAGTATCTCTCCTGTAATCAAGGTCGAAACCACTACCGTGTGGGGTCCTCAAAGCTCGGCTTCTTATAGATTCATCATCCGGATCTCGTGCCGGAGAGTGGAGTAATTCCTCTAACGGTTATAATCAGAAGATTCTTGCAAGCGCCTTCCTTACTAGTGTATTCCCGGAAAAAAAATCCGAATTAGAGCGCAGGATACCATCTCGGAGATCTCGGCGAGGAGAATGGCTAGACGGCGGTTTGTCCGCCCCATAGAGCCCGTGTCCCGATCGGATAGTTGGCGTAATAGATGCATGAGAGCTCGCCATGGAGAGCAAGAAGTGACACCGTTTGCTCAGGTTGCTGCTATGCCATGGCATATTGTGTACAACTTGTCAAAGCCAAGCATCTAATCATCGGATAGCCTATCTAATCTGATGGGCTGATGGGTTCTTCTTCTTTCTACCCTAACCCCCTCAACGAGGCATCCCCAGCAGGCCAGGCGGGATGGGAGGGATAAAGAAAGGACCGGGAAGCGAGCAACAATAGAATCAACATATATCCGTAACTTAACAGCTTCCTGCTAGATCTCCGCACCCTAAGGGGCTTCCCGCCACCAGCCCGAAGTTGCAGACCAGCTACAAAGAGAGCAAACAGTTTCCAACTCCTTCGAAGTCTTGAGGAGCCTATCCTAATTGACTGTCCCGTGCTCGGGGGTGGAGGTTAGTGATGGCATGGACTGGGGTTCTAGACGCCAAAGCTTTTTACCTACCCTTGAACTATACCTTCCAAATTAAACCATTTTTTACCTCTAACAGTAATAAGCACGGAGACTTCAAACCCCTGCCTATCCCATCACTAACCCTCTTACCCGAGTACTACACAGTGCACACAGCTAAAGTTTAAGGTTATACAGTCTAGAACACTTTTCTCAAGTTATAAGGGAGTCTCTCTTCCTCTGGGGAGACTACCTGTGTGTGCAGAGTGAATTGGGGCCGGGTATCCGGCAGTTGAAAATTGTCAGCACACTCCTAATTACCCCAAAAGAACTTAGAGTAAAAACCCTCCCATCATCTACCCCGCTTTTACTCCCCCGGATGGAAAGTGAAAATAATAGTAAAGATATAAGTAACAAATGCAAGATCCCCAAAAGCATAGCAACAAATACCTCAACTAGTATCATCCAATACCATGTCGCGGACATCTATTCGGACCTTCGGGGTGATGAGGCGTTTTAAGGGTTGAACGGCTCGTTTTCTAAATTGCACGAACTACCAGTACTTGCTATAGACAACAAGCACCTGGGCACGCCGACATGTACAGATTATTGGCCATACATCCATTTAATCCTCGTGCTAGTGTACCGGCACTTGGGTACTTGTACCACCCCATAAGTATTTGAAAACAGGGATTCAAGATATGGTAAAAAATCTCCGAGTGTCTACCCCATACAAAACACAACCTTATTTCCAGGTACCGATGACCTAAAACATGCACCTCTTGTCTATATTCGAGTACATAGCAAGAGCCGTACAGGTCCCCCCTTCCCCCTGAACCTATTCCCCGCCTCATTCTCCAAGCCTGCCTACCCTCGCCGGGGCACTCGTGTAGTTCGGGGTTGGTGTCACCAGTATCATGCCTGAACCCGAGCTTTGTCTCCCCACTCCTGAAGACTCCGGCCAAACATCAAGGGCACAAACTTGTCGTGCCCACGAATCCGCAAGGATGATTGACCACATGTTTCTCCAATCCCTATGTTCCAGAATGTGGTAAAAAAATATTTACATACTATCCCCTAGCCCCAATACAAATACAACTCTCAATTTTCCGGTACTTGCAGCCCAGGACAAGTAGAAGCCGGGAGAGGGGCTCGGAAACACGGAGATCGATTGGTTTGAACCACCAAACTCCCCAATCAGAACCCCGAAATTCCGTGTCTCATTCTCGGCTCCTTTTTTCCTAAGCCGCAAACTATCGAAGAGAGGAATCTAGTTTATCACCCTGGCAAACCCTTCAACAGGCAACCACCCAGGAAAATACAATACTGGCACTAATATTTCACTCTAAGGCTACCAGAGAGGCGGATTAAGTGCGTTAGGCCGGTTAAGAGCTTCCTTCGACGGGTTTTGGCCTTCAACTGAGCTACAATGTGCCTGTATGGTAAGTGACCGACAACCTATTAGGTCAGAGAAGTATTATTATTTTTCCCCGTTCATCTTTTTTACAAGTACATATGCCGCATGTATACTATTAGAGGAATCACAGGTATTAAAAAAGTCTTGCTCAGGGCATGAGAACGCATCCCTGGAAGTATTATCTTTAGCCCTTTAGGCTTATTAAAAAATTTATCCAACCCACACATTATGAGCTGGCGTGGTCGGTCTTTATATCGTGCGAAGCCTAAGCAGGGAGCGGGCATCAGAGCGCAGAGCGGCCTAATAACCAGACTTTCTACATGAGCACTCATCGAGGTGCTCGGAGATCCCAGTCAAAAATCTAAAAACTTGTTAATAACTTTTATCAAAGAAAAAAAATAGCTTGTTAGACGGCGGAGTAGCCAATTAGCTTCAAACTAATAGAAATAAAACGTGAATAGCCCTTTCCTCTCATGAGGCTATTACCGGTAGAGAATAAGAGGGGCACATGTTGTGTAAGGGAATTGGAATTTTTAGTATACACTAGAAGAAAACAAAGAAAACGAGTGATATAACGTGACTACTATATGGGCTAAGGAAACTTATAAGACATAAAATATTTGGCCCTGCGACAAACAACTGGGTGTTAGAGAGAATATCATCAAACAAGCACCCGGTAGTTAGAATTACTATGCGTGACGCGTTCCATATCAACAGCTGATTTCTACACTTACTTTTGTTATAAAAAACACAAAATGGTATCAATACGGACAAAAGGGAAACCTAGGGGACACAAGATCCTTTGCGAAGTGCTGTGCTAGGGGGGATTGTCAGTGCTCCCTCGAAGTCCTCGGAGAAACAATACCCTTTACCTTATACTTAGCTTCTCCCGCTACGATCTACCCATACTATATCGCACTGATGTGCATCCTTGATGGACCTGGTCACAATCTCCACTACGATATTAGAGAGCTTGGTGAATGACTCTACAAAAGTCACCACGGTATCGGAGATGGGTGCCAGGTCGTATTTCTACATCGCCTGATCTAAGGTATCCAGTTGCCTTGGTCAGAACTTCCTCACTGCCCGTCTCCTCCGGAGATAGATGCCCCTCATCATATAATCTCTGAATCTTTAGTTTGCCGAAACAGCCTTCCCTGAAAGATTTCCACCTGTTATGGTGCTTATCTGCCGGCGCCTTGGATAACCCATCAATATCAAATCAAGTAAACCAAAAATAATCCCCCTGATTCCTTTGATTCCACCCTCTAACTGCATGGCGGCTTCCCAGGTGTAGCAAGGGACGGCACTTCCAAGAAAATATTGTCTACCTTTGATCGCCAAAGGATTTTCAACGACTCCTATGAGAATTATGGCTCCATTATGTGGTAGAGTGGGAAATCTTCTACACATTGATAGAGTGAAAATAGGAATATCCAAAGCTTTCATAGGGCTTAGAAGTGGGTCAAAATTTCGGTAGGGGAAAATCTGGGACATGTTATTTACTGTTAATTTCCTTGGCAAAACTATTAACCAATATTTTCCTAGGAATTAACCTGCAAAACCGGCACTCTTGGTAAATAGCCTACTATTACTATGCCAAAATGAAAAGTCAACTAGTTCACCGAGATCCCCGCTATACCCACACCAGCAAAGCCGACAATCTGACGTGAAGGATCGATGAAGGCATTCGATGACTACACCCCCCAGGGACAACCCTGCCCGAAATCCCTTGAGCCCTTATCCCCCATTGGCGACCCTGGAAGAGAGAATGGAAGCGGAAACATGCCCTTCCCCGCCGATGCTGCCCGAAAATCTACAGATGTCTACGACACAACTCCTAAGACCCGAATTGCTTGACTATAACTAACTTTAGTAAATATTAGCAATTAATCTCGAACAGCATTTCCCGCAAGCATACGTTCCAGAGCAGGAGGTGCCGGAGTGCTCTATAATAATTACCTGAGGATAAATTCGAACAATTCCCCCACCGATACCATCCAAGCGGGGACAGAACTATGGCTTCCAAAACTCATTCTTCTAGCCTTGGTAGTGAGATCAAAGAAGTAGTGACCTATAAACTTGATGATGGGGCTTCAAGTGCTTGTGACGAGAAAGCCGGCGACGGCCAAGACGCCTTCATCGAAGAGAGTTGGAACAACCCGCCGGTGAATAAATACCGGTTCGGCTCATGTTTGGCCCTATTCCTTTCCGGGGGTGTATTATTTGCCTCCTACGGTGTAAGTTAATCTCTCTCTCTCTCAATCATATCAATTGGGCAATTTTCCCAAGTGCATGAAGCTAATTCAACCCCCCAGGTCCTAATCCCACAGGTAAATAGTTCGCTTTATGATTTCTTCAAAGCTAAACCAGAAACCCACAGTATGAAAAAGATCGCCGCATATCGCATGCTACAGTTTCCCAGATATTTATAGGTGATGTCGTTGCTTCTACTGTTGCGGCCACTACCGGCAACCTTGTCCACTTGTCACTCGGGCGTCGCGGTGCCGGTGCTATAGGGGCCCTATTTCTAGGACTGGGAAATCTGCTTTTAACTCTACATCCTCCATGGCCTGCCGTTCCGGTCATGATATGTGTGGCAGCATATGGTGTCGCAGCACTCGAATCAATCGCCTGCTCCTGGATCGGAAGCCTCCGCCATGCCAGCGGACTCCTAGGGGTATTGCAAGGTTTCTTTGGCATCGGGTGTACGATATCTCCACTGATTGCCAATGCGCTGATTCAGCACGGAATCCCGTACTATCGATTTTATTATGTTCCTGTTAGTCCCCACGATCCTAAAATGGGTCATTGCTAACTTGGAGAAGTCTGCACTCGCGATAGTTGGGGGTATTGTATTCATAATCTCCTTTTGGGATGAGACTGGCAAGAAGTATGTCCAAGACACCAGCAGCTCGCATAAGGGAGGTGTAGGCCATGCAAAGGAGATTTTGAGGAGCAAGGTATTTACCCTGTCTATACCCCAGGATATCGTTCCTAACAGAATAAGGTTTCTTGGATTCTAGCGCTACTCGTCACGGTTAATTGGGGTATTGAAGGTGAATACACACATTAACCCAACTAAACATATACTCATGCTGACTTATATAAAAAGCGACACTTGGCAGTTGGATGGTGAGTATCCAGCCTTGGAAGAGTTAGATCCCCCTCTAATTATTCAGGTCGTTTTTCTTACCGATGCCCGCAGCGGGTCTTCCTCCCACGCGGGTCTTGTCAATTCAATGTACTGGTTCTCCTTCACCTTTGGTCGCTTCGTCCTTACCTGGGTTATTGGAGTACTTCCTCCCAAATGGCAAGGGAAAGGCCCCATATCATTCCTCTTAGTCCTATCGATAATACTAGAGTTCATGGTCTGGCGCCTCCCAACCTTTGTTGGATCTTCTGTTACGTAGGTTCTATCTGTACGCCTTATTTGAAGGGGATACTAACAATACGCAGTCTTTGTCTGCTAGGCTTTTTCTCTGGGCCATTTTACCCTATGGTAACTTAAATCCTAGTTATCACAGCACACGAAGAATTGATTAACAAAGTCAGATCCTAAGAATGTTGACAAAACTTTTGCCGCGCCATTTGCACGTTTCAGCCATTGGAATCGGCACCGCGCTCGGCTCTGGGGGAAACTCTGGCTTTCCGATCGCCGCAGGACTCATTGCTGGATCCAAAGGGCATGCCCCCCTTCCTTCTCTTCTTCCCTTCCATCAGTCGTAGACTTTTCTCACAGATTACCAGGATTTCTATGATCCACCCCCTTGTACTGTCGTCACTTATTGCAGGATTAATCCTCTGGAACCTTATCCCAACATCATCGGAGGAGCCTATTACTGAGGAGTAAACATGATCAGAAAAATAATTCCCTGCGATTGTTTCAGGAATAGCAAAGGTCGTGAAATTATGAGTTGGGTTGGGGCCGGTATTTCGTTGGGGCCGTGTGGGAAACGGGGCCCGACTAGGGAAATGTTTTGTTTTGTAAATTCAAATTTCCTGAAGGATATCAATACAGAATTCTCATTTTTTTTTATTTCTTTACCTCCATTACAAACCCGCTAGTATGGTTAGCTATGAATAGAGAAGACTGTTGGAGATCCTAGAGCGCCTGCCCACGCCCTCAGGTCGTATCATATGACAGAGAAGCCACTATCTCGAGGAATTCCCTCCCCTTTGGTTCCAGCAAATCATGTTGTAAAATATCTCAATCGGAAAGTTCAAAAAACCAAATGACGACCTTCCCTATCTCTTGCAGGAACGGAGGACTAAAAATATAATATAGTACCGGTACATGAATTCAATAGTCAATCCATCCAATGCCAAGTAGACTAATTCCCTAGAAGGGCAGACCAGTGAAGTTCCCGCCTGGGCCTCCAAACTCTGAATGTGCACAGCCCCCCCTCAAATACAGTCCCCACTGATTGGCTTGCAACCTTGCGAGCTGTGTATTTTGGCAGATTCTACGATTGTATGAGGTCACCAGGCCGGATCCGGGAAGCCACGACTTCCAACAAATTAGTGTTGTCCAATTAGAAATAATGGTGAGCGAGTGATATTCAATGACCCATGCTTGCCTTTGGTTGGGCTGGCAACAGTTGCCAAGACCCGTAGCCCGAACAACGGCGGGAGCCCCATCCACCAAACAGGGAACGCACAACAATAATTGCTCTCCTCGACTGAATTTCACAAACATCCTTCCTTCCGTGGCCTGGCAGTTAAGTGGGTCTTTTATTTCTCTTCATAATTTATTCCCTTCCCCCCCTCACTTCTCTTATTCCCCTCCATTTTATGGTAAACACCATTGAATACTCACAACATGCCTCTGCCAGTCCCGTCACCATCGCGGCTGCCCAGATACCCCGGGAATTCCTCGCCCCCTACGGCTACCATCCGAAGAGTCTCTCCGCCAACATCTCGTCCGGGTTCCTCGTCAAAGTCGAAGATGATGCCGTCCTCGGCCTCTGGGAATCCTCGGCTCAGCCCTCCACGACCAGTGAGCATGTTTATCACCGCGAGTGGGAGTGGGATCGCGGGCCTCGTTCCCGAAGTGACCGAGGATAGCTCAAGAATGCCTCCGCCCCCGGTGCCTAGTGGGAGAACCATGAGCATGAGGAGCAACATCAGTAACTCGAGCTCTGGGAGCAAAAGCAAGTCGAAGAAATCCGATGAACCGAAGAAGCATAAGGGGCTCGGAAAGATGTTGAGCTTACGCTCTCACAATAAACCCGATTCTCCAGAGAAAAAGAAGGGGGACGAGTCGTCTAGCCGGCTTGGTAGAGCCATGTCCATGACGTTCCGGTCCTCGAAGGGAGGGGACTCAGAGAAGGACAGGGATAAAGAGAAAAAGTCGGCTGAGTCAAAGGGGCTATTGGGGAGGACTATGAGTCTGAGAACGCACAAATCTAGTATTGCAAGCAATGGGAAGGCTGACCCTCCTACCACCGCCCCGAACGGACCCGCGAAGGCTGGGAGGCTACGGCCGAACTCGACGTATAGTAGCAGTACGAGCTCCCTGCTCAGACTCGGGTCCGAGCCGATCAGTTCTGCAACGGCATCTGTAGCTCGCAGGCCAGTCAGTGGTTTCATACCAGCACCCCCAGTGAAAGCTCATAGAAGGAGTGCCTCTACCGTATCCACCACATCTGTGACACCCAGCAGCAACTCTCGTCCCGGAACAGCAACAAAGAATAATACCACCCCTCCAGCTGGTAACAGCAAACGCCCCCCCTTCAGCTCCTTCAACCAGGAATACCCCCAACCTGCACCCTCTGGTCCACCCCCCCGGTCAAGAATCCTTCCGCCACCCCCACTAGACACCCAAACCATCCATCAACAAACGCAACTCCTCCAACTCCTAACCCTCCACTCCTCCTCAGGCCAGGTATATCAAGAGCTTATAGCCTCGGCAACCACAGCCCTAAAATCCCGCTTCGAGCAACTCTCAGCCAGGCACTACGACGTTCGCGAAACCAGCATTAAAAGACAGAACCGCGCAAACCTTGACTCTCTAGCCCTTGTCGTAAACACTGGCTCTACCATCCCAACGAAGCGTCGTCAGACAATAAAATCACCGGAAGAGCTCGTTCAGGCATTCTCTGAGGGCATTAAGCGCACAGACGCGCTAAAAACTGGCGAGTTCCGCAAACTATCCACGACCTTTGGCGAATGGATTAGCGGGTACAATTCTTCTGCCACCGGCAGGGAAAAGTGGGTCGACGGTATTGGCGAGAATTGGCGGTACGATTGCGATACCGTCGAGAGGAAATTGCAATCTGCTGTGAAGGGCATCGAGGGTGTTCGGGAACTATTTAAGACGTTGGGGGATGACGACGCGGTCAAGACTACTGTTCAAAGGGTTGCGGAAGGTTATGTGCTGCTTGCGGGGGGGATGCTGGAGGAAGTCGAGATGATGCGGAAGATGGAATGTGAGGTGGTCTCAAAGGAGCAGAGGACGCTTAGAGTTCGGGTGGAGAATATCATGGTGGGCGAAGTTAGGGCTAAGGAAGTCGGGGTTTGGGCCAGATAAGATATAGTAATTCTTCTGGATTCTTGCGATGGTGGGGATAGTCGTGGTTTTGTCTCTTCACTTTGCTTCACCTTGCTTCACTTCTCTCCTCTTCTGTCACTATTACGAGTGCAATTCTGGAGTCATGGTTTAATGCCCTTATGTTCTCTTCCATTAGCTTTTTTTATTTTCTTTATTTTTATCTTTTTCCCCCAACATTCCTTTGAAACTGGAGGGAACAGGAGCTGAAGGAGCTGAAGGACACGTTCTCAACTTTCCTTTGTGTCATGAGCACATGTATGCCGCCGAGTAGTGCCGAGCAGTTTAGTTAGCTAGCCAGGATGAGAATGCCACGATATAGTTTGATAATTGAGAGCGTTTCAGGTGGGATTCCGAGGTATGATAGATCGGCGAGGGTAGGGGCTGCGATACTCAATTTGGTGGAAGGAAGGAAGGAAGGAAGTAGGGACGTTCCTGTTCGTGCTTGTAGAAGTAAACCTTGCAGCGGAAGTCCAGGGTTCCAGTCTAGCGTAATGCTATGCCGCCCCAATACCAGTAGCTTTTCGGGGAATTGTGGGTTAGGTAGCACTTCACTGCAATACCACATCAAGTTTCCTGCCTCTGGTACAGCACTAGTACAGCACAGCAATGAAGAAATCAAGGCAGCACGCTGAACCGCGGCTTCCGGTGCTATTGACTAACTTAGGGGCTTGGTGCTTGGCTTGTATGGCATCCATTCAAATACTATCATGGTGTATACATGTAATGTAGACTTCGCTACCCGCTAATAACCTAATAACAAAAGCAGGCGGCAACGTAAGAATTATGGTGAGAGAATTCTTTCTCTCCAGCTACCTTACCCCATGGCACAGTGCACCGCAGTGCAGTATGGATGGTACCGTACACCACCCCAAAGGATACGCAACCATGTGAGCATTGGGATTTGGCCCCGGCCTTGAAATCTCCTCTGCGGAAGTAGGCCTTCTGTTCGGCACCATGTCACCCGCCAAGTTATCCTGCTACACCCCAAGGTAAGGCAAGGCAGCAGAAAAAGTGCCAGCATTGCTCCCCACCTTGGTGATGGTATGTACTCCGTGCAGGATTAACCCACTCAGGGCCTCTAAATATATACATCAAGTTCTCCGATCAAAGTTTTGAGTTGACTGTACGGCATGTTAAGCTCCCATCCATCCATCCATTCCTATGAGATATTGCTTGTAAAGTATAGTACACTGTCTTTTGAAAGGTTTTCGTAACCAATGGGCTAGTGTGGTTACGGAGACCTCCCAAACGGTAATGAGTGAAAGAACTACTATTTAGTAGTTTACGGTAATCACCTACTACGCGTGAGGGGATGGGTACTAATGAGTAATTGCTGAGGGGGAAAGGAAGAGCGTGGGAATGGGGTTGGAAATTGGAGGGGGTTTTCTTTTTTTTGGTTGTTTACTTCTAGATTCGCTACGGTATTCGATGTTTACGAGCAATGGGCTTTTCACACGGAAGCTCTAATTGGAAGACCAATAGGTTCCCGGTATGCCAATGTTTGGCTAACCACCCTCTTCACACCTTGCCAAGCACCAGTAAGGTACAACCAACTTCGTTGTAACACGACAGTATCCCAGAGATCGGGGAGCAGCTGATTGGTGGGCTGTACCCCAATCTCCCTTTTTTTTTAGATAACCAATCACATCCAAAACCAATTACGATATCGCGTGCCTGAAACAGAATTTTCTCGGAGAAACATTTTAACTTAACCTCCTTCATTAAACCTCCTTCATTAAACCATAGGCCAACGGGAACAACAAAAATAAGGAGAGACAAGGGAAAATGAAAAGCTATTGTTGGCGGATTAACATTAAATCCTCCCACTTGTGCCAAATGCCATTTCGCGCCCAACCCAACCAACTCAAAACCAGTCATTTTTGCTAATTACTTTAAACTAGGATTTTTCTCTTTCCTTGCCCTTCGTCTATTTGCCCTTTAGTCTTCCCAGGTATTTATAGCGGGGGGGCTTCGGGATCTTCGAGACCTATTCAACTCATTAGCACTCCTCGTGGCGAGAGCTCAAAAGAGGGAAGGGGACAAACATTGATCAATCCTCATGATCTGCTTCCCAGTGGCCTTAGCTAGTTGAATGAAATTTTTGAACTGAGCCACCGTGGAGGGGTACAGGTAGTGCGCAACGTATAGGTTCCCACCCTTGGCAAGGTCATTCTTAACGGCTTCGGACTGCTGACTGCCCGTGTCGGATGGGCCATAGATCCAGTCTTGGATGTCAACGGACCAGTTGATGACCTTTGCCCCTGGGACGTTGGCTTGTAAACGTTGGCGGGTGAGGGCCCCGTCAGTGCCGTAAGGGGCACGGAAGTATCTGTTGTGCCATAGCAAGGTTAGTGATGTGGAGGGAGCAGAGGGAGTCAGGAAAGAGGGGAGGGAGTACTTTGAATTAACACCCAGGTTACGGAGAGTGGCATCGTGGCTTCGTTTGAACTCGTCATCGATTGCGCTAATGTCCTGAAGGCCTTCAATTTTGGGGTGGGTGTAGGAATGCAGAGCGACCTGGATGGCCGATGGATGTAAGTATCTTGTGCCAGAGGTGGAAGAGAGGCGCGGGGGGACAAACTTGATGACCATCAGCAACGGCCTCTTTATAAACCGTTGTGAAGTTCAGTGCAGGATCGTCCAAAGCCTGACCGACCGTGAAGAAGGTAACCTTGATACCCTCTTCCTTGATAATCTTCATAATGTCCTGCGCAAACTCCTGAACCCCATCGTCGATCCCGAAAGCGATACTGTTCGGTCTGGTGCAAGCAAAGTACAGTGGGCCAGTAGGCTTCTTCTCTGGCACGCTATGGCCTCCGGGAAGGGCAGCTACAGTCTCAATAAGCGAAAGCTTAGTCTCGGCGCCAGCATTTCTAAAGGCCTTGAAGGCAAGGCCCACCGCCCGACCCTTGTTAATGTTAAAGTGAGAAACGGGGATGTAGATGTCCGACCCGTTAAAGTAATCCGCAGCGTACACGATATCCCAAGTCTCCGGGTAGGGTGCCTGCTCCGTACTACACCCAGGGTTGTTCTGCTGCATGGCAATGGAGAAATTTGGGTCGCCGGAGAGCTTGACATGTATATACTGGTTCTCCCAGGATGTGACGTCCTGGCAACCACCATTGTCGAATTGACTGTAGAAGGAGAAGTCGGTATCTGATGATTTGATGGTTAGGCTATCACCGCCCCAATTACATGTAATCCCTTCAATCGCGTCACAGCCATGATAATTTCCCCGAGCGTTGGTGTCGGGGTTTTTGAAGTCGTCTAATATTTCGGAGAGGACCCCACTAGTGAATCCAGCGAGGGCGAGGAGGAAGAGATTTCGTGTATTCATGATTAATCGTAACGACAGGAGGTGAGGAGGCACACCAGAGGAAGAAGGAAACGTGAGATGGTGATGAAAAGGAAGGGAAGAGAAATTGGGAGGCAAGATCCTGTATTTAAGGTTTTATAGTGCTTCCCTATAGATCTAGACTTTCAGCTGTATAGCGAGGGTATCACTTACGGTACCTTACGGTATGATGCAGGTTTAATATGGGTAGGGAAGGAACAAGCCTAGCTACAATGCAATTAGCTGTCGCTTTTGGGGATACCTGATTGGATGGCATTCGATCCTCTCGTCCGAAGTCTCACAATATCTCCAACGGGATCCAAACGGTACCCAAAAGGAATCGAAAACTGCAAGGTCCAATTCATACTACTCTATTCTGGTGTGACAGTTGTGCTTGCAAACACTATCGTTCTTGGCACAGTGCTTTTGTACCACATAACAGCCCAGCCCCGAAAAATCACAGTAAACACACCACTCCCATCCCCATCTGCCAACCGTGGTGATCTGCATTTGCACAACCATGCAGCCTCCCTTAACCCGAGCTCCCACAACGACTGGTTCGGTAATATGCCTAATTATATCCCAAACATCCCATTGGAAGCCCTTTTCAAGGCCATCTCCCCCACCTCTCTCGACCTTATGCCAGTGGCGACCACCTGGATCCTGAACCAACGCACGAGACCCGAGAAAGTCACCTTGGCTACCCACTCGAGTTCGCTTCTCCTTTCGCTTTTCGACAAAAAAGAACAATTTCTGATACCGGTACTATTTCTATGCAAATGCTTGGACACATCAGAGATTGTTGGAGCAGCGCTGCCCCCCTATTTTGCCAAGTCCAGCCTTCTCAGGACGAAAGACCCTGGAGCGGATGCTTGGCCGAGCCGAAAGTATCCCGCAGGGCTTTCCCAGCTTCAGATCACCCTGAAAGTTTGGACCGTACAGTATCGGTGGGATCATTGAACATGAAAAAATATAACCCTTGTCTCCGTAGAGATTTGTATGGGATCGTCAGGAATAGTTTTCCGATTTCTACTGACCCCCTGAGTACAATTATGACCGGAGGCGCAAGATCGCCACGGTCTCTCCGTTCGTGAATAATAAGGTCTGGGCGATTTTATCCCCGTCACGGCCCACATTGTGCCGGGGCTCATTGGATACGGTAAGTTAACAGAAGTTCTTCAGGGAAAATTGCGACAAGACATTTCCACATCGTGCTACTGGTCCTGTGGCGGCAGGACTACTGTCGTACAGTACTAGTATACGGGTTACAAAGGGTTCAACCGTTTGGCCACCACCAAATCGTCAAAAAAAACGGTTGGGAAACCACATACAAATACTGACCTCACCTTCTTCATCCCGCTTAACCAGGATCAACAATCGAAATCGGCCTTCTTGCGAGGGAAAAACTCGGCGTTGTGCATGAGGTAATTACCGTATCTCAAGCAATCCTGTGTTGGTTTTGCTTGGTAAATTCTTGCTGTCGGTCGCCCATCGAGGGAGGCTGAGGGTGCACTGTACCGGTAGTTTTGACAAGGAAATGCACAGTGCTAGTACTCGTACAGCATTCTGCCAGTACTCGCACAGTACAGCACTCGTGCTTTTTCCTTCCCGTCTCTTGGCTAAAAACCAGCAGGTGGGACAAGTCACAATTGCCCGGGATGTTCCCCAAAGGTGAGATGTTCTAGGACTGATACCCTGGAATTCCTCCCAGCGGTATCGGCGATTCCAGCAACTTCACTCGTAAAGCTTTTAGCAATAAGGAACCAAAAATACAACCGAATAAACTATACCCATAATACTAGGCGTCTGAATCAGCCAATAGACGGGCCCCAACAACAACAAAGTTTTGGGAGACAAAGACCTAATTAGAACTAATTCTATCTCTTTCGACAAGGTAAGTACCGTATTCATTGAGAAAGGCGAGACGACTTCGAAAAAGTGAAAGCCCATACAGATTTATGCCAAGACACGGGGGGGTTTTTTTTGTATGTATTACTAAGCGGAAAAGGTCATCAAGAAGGGTCCGTTTTTTGTGTCCAGCACTACCAGAGCAACACCTTACTCGAGTATCAGGGCATCCCCGTGTACCGTGCTGGGATCAAGTAATTCTCTATTGAGCCTATCTCCTGGGATTGCTCCCAGCGCTGTCCCAACCACGGCATAGTATTAGCAACTCTTGGCGAAACGGCCGAGTGACTCCGAGAGACGCCAGACAGAACTATATTCATGCGTTCAATCACCCTCGAAACCCGTCCCGCCCGGCAAGGCAGAAAAACGACTCGAAAAAGGGAATCCCTCAATGCCAGCGTTTCCCCCCAAGAGGATCGTTACCCCTGGGTGCAAGCACAATATCGCATCGGCGCGGATAATAAAAGGCTTCACTACGGTACGCACGCTCTGTAAGAACTTGCTCTTGTGTGAGCTGATCAACCCTGATCACCGTGCCGGTATGATACTGTGCTCGTATAAGTACCCGCACCCACCGCCTGTGGGTCTGCAATGGCCAAGCTCTTGGCCTACCCAACAAATTACACGGGAGGAGGGTTTTACCGAATGGTTGGAAAAACAATGCTAAGTGCCAGCAAATCAAGCCCATCATCGGATTCAGTCTACCGGTACTCCAGTCATGGGGGTAAAAAGGAAATTTACCAATAAGTGCTATTAAGTCACCCCGAAAAATTATTGGCAGCAGAGTACCAGAACCGGTACTGTAAAATCTCATAAAATCTACTATTAGATCATCAGCCGGAATCAGCCCTTCTGCCAAGCATAAGTTTCGCTTTACAAAGCTATCACAAAGCAAATCCCAGCGAATGAGATCCAACAAGCACCCGCACTGAGCCCTGATTTTAAACTGTGCCAGGCAAGTGCTGATCCTTCTCAGGAGCTTTTTGTCTAAGAATCCGGAGATTGCGGGCCCGACGGAGATAGTAGATTTCACGAGATTTAACGGTATGTAAGGAACAAGCCGGCAGCATGAACCATTGGATCATGGCCAATACCCCATTTCACCAATTCTGCCCTTCGGGGGCACAAATTTAGAACTCTGTCGATTTGGGTATATAATATCTCTACCACGTTAGGTGTTCCAGCGGTTGGAGTTAGCCGCGAAGATCTAGTGCAGGCACACGTTTTCTACTCGCCCCAGCAAGAAGTTTTAACACCCGGGGGCAGATATTAAAGAAATATCTGTCCGCATCCGAACGAAATATACCCACCTGTTTCCGGCTACTTCTTCCCTCCCACGAAAAAGAGAACACAAAAGGGAAACCCCCCATGCAATGCATACAAGTACATGCAACTAACCACTTAGCCGTGAAAGAAATCCTTCCTAGGAGGTCGAAGTTTCCTTTAAATATCGCGTTATTTTGTTTTCCTGGTACTTTCTCCAGCCCGCTTCAAAATACGGTAAGAAATCTACACCTCCGGAGACAAATTTGCCTTATCCAACATATGAATACGGGTAAGCACTAGTACTCGTATAGTGCCCGAAAACTCAAGTACCAATTTAATGTGGGCGCTCAGATACACACAGATAATTACTCGAGCACCGTAGCCATATATATTTTTCTAGTCCTTGTGTCCAGATACTTTTTACCTGTTGCTCGTGATACGGTATTGGTAGTATTGCGATGCAGTATGTGTACTACCAAAACTGCACCATCATCTTGATGCAGCACACAAGTATCCCTTGTCACACCTTGGCAGTTGGGGGTTCCCGCATCTGCTGTACGGTACTTCTCCTCAAGTTTCAAGGCCAGGCAGGGGGTCGGATGTGGTAGGATAACCATCGCCGGATACCAGTATCCGTTGGATGAATGAACGGCTGGGACGGCTTGGAGAGCCTACTCCGCCCAGGCAAGAAGTGCCCGCGTTTGACGGTATAATTTTCTTTGCGCCCACAGATATGCACTGATGAGTGGCCTTATATTTTTCTAATCCCTGCGTTCCGATACTTCCTTCCCCAGATGAGCAGAGCGCTGTCGCCTTGTAAATTGGTCGTTTCATCAGGCCATTTAGGAGGCCTTCAATTCAAGAAGCAAACCCCCTGAAAACCTACTTGTTCGATACGGTAGTTCTAGAGCACACCCAGTTCATCCCAGAGGCCGGAAGCAATAAGGTAAACCCCACATTAAATCCGAAGTTAATGTGGGGCATCCTCTTTTCTTTTTTCTCGCTTCTCAGGGACCTCACCGACTACGGAGATGACGTAAGACAAGCCATCGGAGGAGTAGCGCCTTTTGCTGTTCCAGACATTGCCGAGTGCATATTTTATCACTCGGCGTGATATCCTACATGCTCTGTTGTTGTTCAGCCACGATTCTCGCAGGCCCAAGCTTGAGGGGAGTGACCCTTGCTGGCTCTGATGGATTGGCTTCCGGTTTAGCCCAGCACTTCATATGATTTAGGTGGTGATTGTGGAGGAATCCTTAGGAAACCCACAACTATTCATGCTGATAGTCACTCTAGTAATATGTGGGCATCCATTGCTTTTGTCGGCAGCCCGAAACCCACAAGGAAGAAAAGAGACGGTGTGTACCACAACCGAGCACGGTAGTGATAAAGCCCCAGGTGGTCGATAAGCTATCTGTTTGGTAAGTCGAAGTTAGATATATCAAGGCACGCTGGGGGCCTGGCAGGTTGTTCAATGCTCGTATCCACTCGAGTACCTGTATTACACCAGGAAACATATCCCCAGCTCGGGAAATACCGTAGGAAGAAATAGAGAGACCTATCCCGTGCTATGTTCTATCGGCAGTAGATAAACAGGAGGAATCCTTTATGAGCAGACAAAGAAGACAAGTGTTACTTATTCATAGGGTATCGCCCTCTGTTTTGACTGCGCAATCAGCGTGACGAAAGGTTCAGTCCAATGGTTTCCTTAAGAGCAGCACAGAAATCATAACCTTAGTGTGATTAGAAAGTACCATATTTACGACAGGTCAATTGTCCACATTACCGGTACAAGGAATGAGCTGACTATACAGGTCGTTTCTGCCGTACTCAAACACGTCCCAAGCTCCCAAAAATGCACCCCAAACACCCGTTCCGCCACCCACAGCCACCATTTTGTATCCCGCATCTGACTTCACAACAGCAACCTATGACTCCTCTTCAACACTTCCTCATTCTTCCCTCAGCACCACTGAATTTGATATCGCCTTCGACCACAATGAAAACCCTAGGTTCCGATATACCTCCTTCAACAGTTTCCCCCTCCCCATTGCCTAGGACTGCATTAAGCAAGCTAAACCCCCTGAATGGAACTCATAGAGCCTCGTTTCTTTTTCCACTAGATCTCTACTCGAGTAGATGCTATGTTTAAGTTCTATATTGCAATAGGACTAGGCTTGTATTTGAGCACATCGGCAAGCACCCTCCGGTCGCTACGCTCGCCAAAACTGCAAGCAATCTAACCTATCGGATCTGGCCACAACCGGTACGCAGCAGATCCACCATATTGTCACTCTATGACATACACTCAACCGCATCTCCCTCTAGGTACGCGTAGATGCAACCCGCTAGCACCGCAATCTCCTCCCCTTTTCTCAACCGCAGCAAGTTCGTAAAGGACACCACAGCAAAACGTGCCTACATCTCTGGGTACGCGGAGAGGATCCCCCTTACAGCGTGATCGAGGTTTTGCACTTTCCCTGGATTGCTAAGTGCTGCCGCTTCCATACCATGCATTCGAGACAATGGCGTTCTACAGGCTCGTGCATCCTGCGCGGCTGTGAGAAGATGTCCCAGAAGAGCTTTTTCATAAGCTCTCGCTGCCTTGTGAGGTCTCCAAAGAGGAAAACATTGGTACGGTAACCGCCTCGCTACCATTGGCGTCACGTAGCTCCGGAATTCTGCTCAAAAAGGACATGATTGCTGAAATAGGGCTGAACCCAACGAAACCCCAAGACAGGTCGGATATTGCAACAACCACCTCGGGCGTGTGGCGCTGGTCGACAAATACCTCGTTTTTCCCTTTCACTCTATGAGCTTCACTGATTTCCCGGATACCTCTGAGTCAGGACGGGGTCGAAGGGGCAATAACTTTTCGAAGCTTAAAAATCGAAGAGAAACGGGCGGCGCTGGCCCTGAACCCCCCATTTACAGCAGGCAATAGATATTTTCCCAGGTTTTTTGCTGTGAGGTCTCTAAGGGGCCATTAGGGCGATCACCCACTCACCTATTCCCACTAGCACCCACCACCAAACTAAGTTCGAGGCGGAAGCGGTATCACCCCCCCAGGGCGGATCCCGTGTCATGTCAAACATACCCTCAAGCCTCCCTTCAGCATACCGTGCCGCACGTGAATTTTTCCTTTCACGACTGTAGGTGTAAGACTGCGCCGCGCAGTGGAAAAGAATAAAGGTCCCCACTTCTCTCTGCTGATGTAGCGTAAAGTCTGGAGTTCTGGATCCACGAGTGCTCATGTGACGTCACGTGGTTTAATAGACCCATCCATCGCCTCTATGATGGGGGCTCTCAACTCTTCCGGAGAGCCGTTTCCACTTGCGAGTGAAATGTTTGCTGATGCCTTCAGATAAGAGGGGAGAAATCTGGTCTTACGGTGTGATTGTGCTGCCCCCCAGAATGGCAGGTATTAATGATATCAGATAATTACCCCCGAACTTGAGAGTACCCAACTTCAGCACTGGCGCCTAAAGAGAGAGAGTGCGAGCCTACGGGGCATGGTAGAACCTACTACGTTTCCGTAACCATCTCTGAACTGTAGTGGCGTCACGTAGCGGGCATCTGGCCTCATCATACAGCCAACACTGCTGCAGCTACTTCCGGTTCGTACCACACCCTGAAGAGAAATATTATCGTGTTGAGATAGTATTCTGGTAGAATCTTCGGGGACATGACAGTAGCAGCATAATGGAGTTATACTTGCATACTGGTGGTATCAACAGAACAAGGGACCTACAAACAGGGGCTGCGATATGAGCAGTAGATACGACGCGATAGATACCCTCTCCTAATCCGGGCAGTTAATCGTCTATTAAACGTCTGATACCCCATTAACCGCCGAGAGACGAGCACCCCCAATACGCCAGATTCGCTCTGCCAAAAGGGTAAACATTTCCACCGGCAGATAATAATAAAAACCAATATCGAGTGACATATTATGACTGAATAAAGGATCTGCACAAGGTTGACGACGACCTCGTCGGTCGCGTGGCCCAATGGCAAGGCGCTTGACTACGAATCAAGAGATTACAGGTTCGATCCCTGCCGCGATCATTCCGCAAGTACCCTCTTGCGAATGTTTTTTGGTGTGGGTGGTGGAAACGAAGAGTCGTGATTGAGAAGTTTGCTAAGACTAGACTTTCTCAGGGTTGGTTTGGGTACTTTATTAATGTGTGACTACCGTACACTATTTTAACAAAGAGTGAAATGGAGAGGATCTTAAATTGATTAGTTCATAGTTTTGGAGTGAGGAAGACTTAGCTTAGGTGAAAAGTAGTTTGCTTATTTACGAGTTCTGATGAGATCTTATCGTACTTGGCCATTAAAAGAAGTCTCCGGACGAATTTGATTTATCAATGCGCATCTTGGCACAACAGCGTCCGAAGACTTTTTTAAATGGCCAAGTAGTTTAGGGACCGTTGGAAAAAGTACAGAAGAGGTGCTTGATTCGTGATATCATACTCTCTTTCCTCCTCTTGGTCTGGTATTTCTAGCCTTTTGGGAATCCTTACTCGCGTTTAATTTTCTTTGTTCGGGGGGATGGTTTAGGAGTGGTGACTGCTGCATGAAATGTGAGGGCACTCACTTGTGCTGTTCTCAGAAGAACAAAGCGTAGGGGTATATATCAGTATACAAAAAACACTGTGTCCAAGCAAAACAAACCCGTAACTTTGGCCGCGTCCTGACGCTCCCCCCTGCCAGCCTCCTTTCACAACCCATCATCACACTTCACCTTCCTTCCTAGACTTATTTTCTATCAACCACGACTCATCCACCATCCATCCTCCCACTATAACATTTTCTTTTCTTTTCAACAGACACGAATTCATCAATAGTGGCCATGACCGACTACTCAAAACTCAAGGTCCCCGACCTTCGCGATGCCCTTCAGAAGCGCTCGCTCCCCACCAATGGTGTCAAATCTGACCTGATCGCGCGTCTTGTCGCATCCGATGCCGCCGTTGCACCTGCTCCAGCGGCTAAAACACCAAAGGCTACTGCTCACCTACCTACTGCTGACGACTACGAAGTTGACTGGGAGGACAACGACGAGACTATTCCCGCAACTACCACCGCTACTGCTGCCATTGCTGCGCTAGGTGCTACCGCTACTCCCACTACCACCACTTCAAATCCTCCAACCACAGCCTCCGCGCTAAAGGCTGAAGTCGCCGGCACCACTACTTCCGCACCCACACAACCGGTGAAGCCCAAGAAGAAATCGATAGCATCTTTGTTCGACGCCCCGACAAAAACCACATCTCCCTCCTCCCCTTCCACCGTCACGGATGACAACACAACCTCTGGCACACCCGTCGCCACTACTACCGCCGCCGCGGTTGCGCCCGAGAAGTCCTTCACGGCAGGCCTGAAATCCTCAGACGCAGCAGCCGAACTCGCAAAGAAGAAGAAACGTGCGGAACGCTTCGGTGTCGCAGATACCGAATCCGAGAAGATGCTCGAGCGCGCAAAGAAGTTTGGCACTGTCCAGAATGCAGATGTGGTTGTTAAGGGCCTCGACATCGCCCTGCCGGATAAGAAGGAGCGGCCAAAACGTGGTCGTGAGGGGGCTGATGGTGGGGATCGTGGTGGGAAACGTCCTCGTGAGAGTGGCGCAGGGAGGAGCGCTGGGGGTAATGATACCCGGGAGCGTAGGAGGGGGAGGAGAGGTCAGGGAGGGAATAATAATGATAGGAAGGGAAATAACAATGGCGTACTCGCGGTTCGCGGTGGTGGGCCTGGCACTAGGAAAAGTGTCTTGGACGACCCCGCCGAGAGAGCAAAGGCAGAGGCCAGAGCGAAGAAGTTTGGAGCTAAAAGCTGATCTTTTTCCCTTTTTCGCAATCAATTAATTATTTTTTTGTTCCCATCTTCCCTTTTCTTATTTCCTTTTATGTTTCTTTCCTCACAAGACGAAGGCACGGTTGATAGCATAGCATAGTCTAATTACAAATTCTTGTTAATATAACTTGCTCCACTCTTCTCTGTTCGCTAGAAAATCAAAATGTTGAGAGTTGAAATTTGCCGGCTTGTTTAGGCAGGGGGAAAAGTGGTTGCGGCTCCGCGGAGGTTTCCGCTGCAGGATTGGTCGTGCTTGTGCTTACTGTATAGCGGTGTCTGCATTTGGAAGGGAGGGCAGCAGGGAAGGATGGGAGGAGGTGGTTGATATGCGGCGGTATTCTTTTGCTAATACCGGTATACGAGTATTGTTATCACGGGAGAACTGTGGCATTTGTAGCGATAGAGGGGCCGGTGCGGCTTTGGGCATAAGTAACTGACGCTCTCTTCTGGTGGTGAGCTTCGGGGTGTTTTGCTGAGTTCTTTTCCTAAGACGGATTTTGTACTGTGCTCGGAGTGAATAGGTATAATAGAATTACTTGGGGCGAGATTAGATGTCTGAAAGTGGCAACCTCCAACTGTATTACCAACTCTACAGCACAAAAAACAACTCTGAAGATACCAAAAATGACAAAGCAGTTCCTTATGGCAGAGGAGGTTCAGATGTGCTCGGTGGAAAGGCTTTTGCAGTTTTTATATTCCGGTGTTTGGTCCGCTGTTGCCGGCACAGCCGTCGATCGCTGGTTCAGGACACTTACCGGCATGCTAAGCCTAAGTATGGCACTCTACATACTCGAGTAGAGGCTAGCTACGGACGTAGCTCAAAGCGCGAATCTGGATGAAGCTATAACAATGCTAGGCCATTTATGTGGTAGTCTCTTCCATAATGGGCTGTATCGACTATGCATGACTATAATGTCACTTGATAATCTACGGTTGGTAATGTTCATGCATGATCACTCGAGGTGAGCCGGTGGGGTTTGTTGGAAGTATTACATTAGTGTGATGATTTGGTACAAATGTGTTCGGCCGGTTGTCAGGTAACTTGGGATATGCGGATCTAGGAGATGGGAGTGGTCGTATTGATGTATATTCATACTGCGCACTACTATGTACGGCAGTGCCAAGCGCGTCTGTAGGCAAGTAAGCAAGATAGCAATTGTCTCTCTCTCTCTCTTTCTTTCATTGATCAGTCCCATTACTTTACTCTTCAACTCCAACCGTCTCTGTGCGACCTCCGACAGGGGTTTCTCTTAGGAGGGTGCTCTATTCCTGTGTCTTGGCCATTTTTTCTTATCCGGTGTTCACTGTGTCTTTGTCTCTGCTATATAACCGTTGAACGGTCTGAAGCAGACAAATTTGTAGCCAGGCACGCCCAGCCTGTCCGGAACCATTTGCGCTTTGTGATTTGTTGAGAATATTTGAACCCGCCGAGAGTGCTGAGTCATTCAAACACACCAAAAACAATAAATAAAAAGTATATTTTCATACACCAGGTTCAGCTTAACAGTTGCCAAATCTAGTTTTAGCGCTCCGGGCTGAAATGTTTGGACTGTTTCAGACGGCCCCACGAGATACCTTCCACAAGTGTTCGCCGGTGCAGCCATACTCGCAATATCCCGGCGTACGGTATGTGAAACGGACTGCTATTGCATTACCCAATTTTTGGCTGTATGCAATAGTAGTCTGTTTTAGAAACTTCACGATATCACGGGCACAAACCACGGGCGATGCTTATCGGGCCTTAGTTATCTCTATGGCACATACTGCACCGCATCAGCCGCCGTGGGATGCCTGCGCTGGGCCTGAAGAGGGGTGTTGACCTCACCTATCTGCTGTTCTTCCCTCCCTGCCCGGGTAACGCTTGGCACCCCCAAAGTCCTCTCGGTGCACTTTTCTTGGAGGGTATTACACTGTGTAATGCAGGGACTGCATAAGAGCCTCTACCCACCAACCGTGAGGGCTGCCCTCAGAAGGCTATGAGAACGGAATTGGGCTTGAAAGTTCAAGTAAAAAGACGATTGGGAGTACGATACAGTAGAAAGGCTCGCATTATGTGTTGCTTTATCTGGAGCTTTGGACCCAAGTTGTAAGGGCTTAATTAAGTCGTAATGTACTCATCAACATGTCTCCCTTTATGCCTCCTGCTTGCTGGATATTCTGGGGGGGGAAATCGGCGTCACATTTTCCCTACTGACCTCTCCTACCACAGCTCATTAAATATTTTACCAACGGAGCGTCGTCGGGTGCATGGCCCAATGGATGGTAGGCCAGTTGACTGCCAACCGAGAGACTGTAAGTTTAAACCCTGCCGCAATCGGTTTGTGGGTGTTTGTTTGAGAGAGTGAACGTGAGGGGTGGGGTGTATCCTTTTTCCTTTGGAGGTGGATGCAGGTGTGTGTGGGGGGTTTGTGGACTTTTCGGGGGTTTTTTGGGGGGGGCTGTGGGAAAGTGAGGTTGGGGGAGGTGAAGACGAGAAGGGAAGGAAGCACCTAAGTTCGTGATCAGCCTTGGAGAGGGGGAGGATAATGAGTGGTCGGACATAGGATTCGCCGTGTCCGATACTGGTTAGCGTGGTAATTTTTATCGGTGGCCGGGTGAGTGATTAGTGAACATGCAAACGGAATACGGGACGCGTGAGTGCTTTCGAATAGCTTATAAGTAAACGGGGTAGACGCTGTGACGATGTTCTTGTCAAACACCTCTCCTCACTTAAAACCCCCTTTAAATGACTAAGTTGTCTTCGCCGACAAATGCTCCCCTGGATGGCACATGGAAACATCTCGGGAGCCTTTGCGGAGGATATGTCACTTTCACTGATTCAATCCTAGCCGTCAAAGCCTTCCGGAAAGAAGTCTTAGGAGAATGCGTTATATACCAGCTACAGGACAAAGACTTGTTCCCAAAACCTGCTTCGCTGCCTGAAGGTCCTAGCTTGGGAAACCTGCAGGTATGGTACCCGTATAGCCCTCCCAGCCCTTACCCCTACCCAACCCAGCGTTAAATAACTGTCACTCATCGAAACACCCAACAAGAATGGCTAACCCAAACCTTCGCTATGGTTCTAGTGCTCTTGCCTGAGGTGTCGTCCACTTTCACATTAGGTTCTGCATGAAAGAATACAAGACTCTTATGCATTATAGAACTTCTGGAAAGCACCAGGCTTTGTGCCGCCGAAAATTTATTCTAGCACCCCCTGATACCACCTACTCAAATTTCCTCAAGATAACTATCCATGGTCTATATATACCTTCTCCTCCCGAACCACTAGCCAGCCAAACATAACCAGTCAAATGACCAAGCCAATACCCCACCGTCGCCACCGCTCTAGATCTCGCTTTTACTACTACCATCATAGCTACAACTGCTGCTGCGGCGGCGGCGAGAACCTAGCAAAGATGATCGTGGCACTACGAAGTTTTCGCCGAATTATTGGGCTGAATTTCGATGCGGAAGGTGAGGATCGGATGGATTGGGAACACGATTGTTCACGGGTCATTCTTCGAGAATGGCGAGACTGGCGAGGGTGCGGAGGCCTAGGGGAGGAGGAAGGAGAAAGGATGGACTGGAGGGCGGAGGGGGATTACATGGATAGGGGTGAGGATTGGGGTATCGAGTAGTGGTTCTTGGTTTCATCTTTTCTTCTTGTGTTTGTGGCCGAGGTGGGGAGTGTAAGTACCGGGCTGTTGGGAACGGGAACTGACCAACTGTTACTGTTGACAATCCCCCCGGACTTGGGGAGGAATTATACCGAGTGACTTCTTGTGACTTGCTATTGCTTGCTCGTTTTTTCTCATGGATATACATAGATTATAGTTCATCCAATCTCCCTCTTCTGCGGAATTTCAAACTAACTGCTAGATCCTCCTCCCCCTCCTCTCCCTCTTGCGTTAAGCTTTTGTCTCTCGACGACATGCCTCCTCGCCAGTAGGTACTCCGCCAACCAACCGCCTTCACAGCGCTCACTGACCTCTCGCGGGAGTTCCGGCTCGAGCATCTCGCAAGCCTGACGTTTCAAAGAGTCGGGCAAGCCCGCCCACCCTCTATCGAAGGCGGCAAAGCCCATTGCCATATAGACATCTGCTGCGCCTGTGGCTGTTAGATAAAAGGAGGCCTGGGGAGAATGGGGGGCTGGGGGATGAGCACGTTCTTGAACTCGCTTCTGTTGGACGAAGCCTTCCAGTCCTATGCTAGTCAGGACGCTGCGGGGGCGGTTCCAGTCACCGCCCTCCGGGCGTGGGACCATCGCTGGTGGTTGCTGGGGCTCGCTGGATTGAGGTTGTTCTGGGGGGTTGGGATTGGATTGGCTGCTCTCGTCATACGATTCCTGGGGAGTTGGTTCCATGGTATCGTGTCTTGGGGTGATTCTTAGGTCGGTGGATCTACTCAAATATTCGGGAATGGGTCGTAGATCGCAGGGGAGCGTATGGTAAGAACGGCTGGATGTTTGGGGGGGCTGTGAGAGGGAAATTGAGGTAAATGAAGGGTGCCGGCAATAGTTATGATGAAGGGCTAGCTTGGACGGGGCCAGCTTGGACGGGCCATCTTCACAGAGGCTTTCCACACATGCGTGAGTGCATTGCGAGTCTCTGCGTAAGTGTTTAGCCTGGGACTGGGCTGGTATCGCCACTGTGCAAGGTGGTATATGTACTCGAATAGGGCGAGGGGCGAGATTGGCTGTGGGGAATTTGAAATAAGTTCATGCGGGCATTAGTTCAAAGGTAACATTATCCTAAGACATATGGAGGTCTCCTTGTACTAATAACACTCGGGTTTCCTTAGATGGAGATGGCCAGGAGAATGCAAGTACACAACATAGTTGCAAAACAAAAAGCAGAGAAACGTGCCGCGCGCCATCCAGTCTAGCAGAAAGAGCACGTACACCCTCCACTTCTCCATCTGTGGTAAACATGGATGATTTACGCAATAAAGCACCCACTCCGGGGGCGAACCATTTATCCCGCGCAGATCAATGAGCCCCGAAATAATAATTGGCCGGGAACGCAATATTGCGCGATAGCAAGCTAAACTAGCTTTCTGCACGCACCAACCCCCCAGTTTCGCATTCAACATGTCGCAAAAGCCACTGCACTACCCCGGCTGCAAGTGACAACAGCAGCTCGCCATGCTCTAGTATATCCTATCCTGACTTCCCGCAGCTCGGATGCGCAGTGGCGAGTGAGTGTGCGTGATCCACTTAGACAATGCATCTCGCTCCTACGCGAGGTGTAGCGTCCTGCACAGCATCCGCAGATGGGGAGAACCGAAGGCGAATTATGCACCGAGAGGTGGCAAACCTCCGGACCATTTGCGAATCACAGTGCGGGATTTTTCACAGAATTATCGAATTTAGAGGGGGGCACGGACTTATTTATTTGAATGGCGATATGCAGGCTTGTTTTTTGCTTCCTTTTCCTGCGAAAGGTGGGGCTAGTGGAGGGCATGAAGATGTGCGGTAAGGAAGGGGGGGGAATGGGGGATGGGAAAGGGGAAGGACATTGGACAGTAAATCGCATGTGGATGAATAGGGGAAGGCGATGAACAGAGATGGGGGAAAGGAGGAGTGGGACTGTGAGACACATATCCCCATTGGCCATGCCGAAGGAAACCAAGTGTGTCCCTGCGGCTTTATGCACGGTACTGTTCTCGTGCTGTATGTGTGTATGTTTTTTTTTCTCCTTCTTTCTTTCTTTGTTTTTGAACTTTGTTGAGTGCCAATACCGTACCTTTCTAAAACAAGGTTTTAGGGTAGATGAGTGGGGGGGGGGTGGAGGGGGCTACCCGAGTGCCTTTTTTTGGAGAGTCTTGGGTCGGTCGCGGGTGGTTGGTCATGATGTATCACTCGGGGTTTATCTTCTCGAATTTCATTGGATTTTCATTAGGGCCAAATTTGCGCTCTGGCTTGTGTGGTAGGAGAAAGAAATAATTAGGGAGGCGATTTGCCTTGACCGGCTGCTCCCGCGCAGCGGAGATTGGCGGGTGGTTCCGAGGGTTGGGAGTACTCGTATCTGTTACTCTTCTGTCTGGTGGTTGTGTCAGTTCTTGTTCGTGTTGGGGTGCTGGGTGCTTTCTCTTGGCCGTTGGGATTTTTGTACTATAGGTGGGTATTAAGTCAAGTGAGTCGTCGCTATTTAAGCTATTGGTTAACGGTGGCGAATTTTTTCGTTAGTATTCTCGGGGTTTGCTCTGTTCTGGTTTTATCTGCCTCTTTTATGGTCCCCCCCTCCCCATACCTCTCCTTGGAATTGGGAGTAGGGAGATTTCATAATCTGTCGTGGGTGTTTATTGGTTCGTTAAATCATTTCCTTTCCTTTCGTTTCTGACGGCTTGCACTACGGTAGGCTACTCGTTTTTCTTCGGATCGATAATTGTGGATTTCTCGCTTGAGTGTTGCGCATATAATGGAATAATGGAGATCGCATTTTTAGCTACCTAAAACACTTTTGCCAACACTAGTTTCGTTTTGTCGATAGTAATTTATTTTACATTTGCCGGAAAGAAGCATACTTCTATTTTCCCTTTGAACTCAAACCGAACAAAACAAAACTAAAGGAACTTTAGATGACACTATCAAAAAAGGAGGAGTACATGGATTTATATGAATGCGCCAAAACGACAACTCTCTCTCAACTTCGAGTTTGAACACCATAATTCCCCCGTACCGACATGCCATCGTAATTTTCTCCCTAGATATCGAGATTGACAGTGCCGGTTTTGCGGGATAAGGATGTTGTTAGCGTAGATTGAGTGGTGTATTGGTGTTCCGCCGTTTTATTGTGTGATTTTGATTTTCTATCGTTTTTTTATATTTTTAGACTCAGACGATGGTATTGTACCATAATGTGTGACAGCATAGCCTAGCAATGGCCAGTGGTTACTGCCACTTGTTTGCATATAGCACTCTATGGGCAATTTATCAGCCCCCGAATCTGAGAAGGTAGAAATAGAGGGATTCTAACAACTCAAGTTGACATCCACCCTCGTATCGTCCAACAAAGCACGCACGACACTCACGTGTCCATACCCCGCGGCAAGCGACAAGGCCGTGCGCCCCGTGCGATCAATGGAGTTGACGTCAACTCGGTCGTCATCCATCAGCAGCTTGACAGCCTGGAGGCGATTATGCCTTGAGGCAACAGACAACGGCGTCTGGTGCTCTCCGTCGCGCGTCTCCGGGTTAATACCGCACTCAAGCAACACTCGTAGACCAATCTCCTCCACCGACATAACCGCATCGTTCAGCAGCGCCCCGTCGCCCACGAACTCGAGCACCCCACGGTCCAGCAACCGCTGCACTATTTCTCTGTCCCCGCGATCGGCGGCGGAGTAGAGCGCACGCTTGCATATCGGCCCCGCACGGAGCGCGCACACGTTGTCGATGAGCGCGGTCTTGAGGAGGTGCGCCAGGCGTCGGTTAGTGCGCAAGAGGGCGTTCAAGTCCTGGAAGTCCTGCTCGCGCGCGATTTGGAGGATAGTTTCGTTGGGAAGGTCGAGGAGGGACATGGTTTTATTTGGTTTTATTTATTTTTCTGTTGTGTGGTTTATTTGTGGTGTGTACTTAGATAGGTGGGTGGAGAGATGGATGGATGAAGAACTGGGTAGGACAGATAACAACGTGCTGTGCTGACGATGAAGGGTTGTGCTGTTTCGTCTGTCTGCCTTAAGGGGACTGTTTTAGCAATGTTACACGCACACATTAGGCAGGGAGTAATGGCCTAAGTAATAAAAAAACAAAAAACAAACAAACAAGCTACCGTAGGGATTTGCGGGTAGCCCTGTTTCAGACCTACCCTGCTAGGGAGCGATGATAATGGAGTCGGGTACTCACGATATTATAAGTTCTTGTCTTGTCTCCAAGGGGCCGCGTGATATACGGCGGAAGGTAGGGAGATAGCTGGAGGCAGGAGGAAGAATGATAAAAAGCAAAAAGGCTGCCGTCCGTGTCGATGATTTCTCCCGTTCTCCCTGGAAGTTGTGTTGTGGCCAGGTTGTGTTTTCCTGTTCTGAAAAGTACCGACAAGAAAAGGTGTTCTTATTAAATACAGGACGGAAGAGGGAGGGTAACCAAATCGCCATAAAGAGAACCGCAGTCATAGCCGAGCATCACTAACTCGGATCTGTGGGCACAACGGTGCCGGCTAGGCTAAGCCCTGTGGCTGGTGCTAGATACGAGTGAGAGTGAATTGAGAGTTTGCGCAAGGGGAAGAAGTGTAAAATAGGACTTTTCGTATCATACTAGAAGAAATCCGATCGCCCCAGAACAACAAGTCAGCAGCAACACAGTTCTCTATTTACAATTCATTAAAGGATTTTAGTGATAACAATATTTGGCATTCGGTAGAGGGACCTAGGTGGCGGTTAATAGGAAATGGGCCTGGATGCCAGAATGAGTTTGAGCAATATGTGCAGGTGGCTCGGTAGCTACTCGGGTACTTGATTGGGTAGGGTAAATCACATTGCCCTCAAATTCGTTCCCTGCTCAAATTAGGATTCTTATAACGGAATCTACCTATTGTTCTCGCTACAATATTAACCTGATGTTGGATATTTGTTATTTTGGTTCCTACTTAGTGACACCTGATTCCTTACCTTGTATGGTTTTTTTCTTATTGGTATGATTCCCCATTGAGTTACACTTCTCTTAGTTCACTTATGATCATTCCTCAGTACTCATGCACTCAATTGGGATTTTATATACCTCCTACTAGTGTGCTACTGGGTTAGAATATCAGTTAGCAATCCCTTGTTTGTCTAATTTCGTTACTATTTTTGTTAGTTATATCTTGTCACTGATACATCTACTAGTGGTATGTTTTAGGACTTAGCTGTTTGTCTTTGATACTAGTATAAGAACCCTAATCTAACTAAACAGAATACTGTTTATAACTAGGTTACTGCAAAAAGAGCCTGTGTCAATAATATACACAATTCCTGATCCAATAGTAATTATTAAAAACTTCAATACTCCCACTTCCACAATAATATGCACTGGCCCCTATTGACACTTATGATAGCTTTATAGTAGGAACGCTTGTCTAGCATTGCCACAGAGTGGAAATATATATATTACAGAGTTGCTAGTATCAGGAAATATGTTTTTGTACAAGCCAGGAATGGTTAGCCAGTAAAAATATTCCTGCCTTGCGTGAATGCAGATTTATTGGTATCATATTTGTACTTGAGTATATACCCTAAATAAGTAGTAAATACTAGTTATATGACACACTATATATGCTTAAAAGTATATTCCTTTGATCCTTATTTGTGTGCCAATCAGACACTCAACTGTAACTCTTATTTAAGCTAATTATGCCAACTTAGGAAAAGCCTGCAGAATGGGAACACAAAACCGAGTCTTTGTATCAATTTCTTTAAGCCCAGTGTATCCTAATCGGTGTCAAGGGGAAAAAAGTGACAATTGATAATCCAAACTAGCTTGTAAGGCCCTGTTCGGTTGTGATGGGACTGTTCCGTTGTTCCATACAAAATGACCGTTTCAAAACGGAGTGAAGGTCATTTTCACAGCAGAAACGGTCGCCCAACGGAACGGTCCCATCACAACCGAACAGGGCCTTAGACGTTGCTCATTAGGGTATAATTAGTAAGCCCGGGTCCCCTACCTCAGGAGTGCCCATTCTGCCTATCTCGCTAGGCCACGGGATCGCACTTCCGGTATCATATTCGAAACCGGCGACCACTGGACGCACCCTAAACTGTTGAGCAGTCACCTATATTCACACCGTCGATTTAAAAGCAGTCTTCCACCGGTGTAGCCAAAGTTCCGTAGCGGTTAGGAACATTGATCCGTCCGGTATAGTATTGGGAGGTGACATGGTGTATTTCACCCCAAGAATGCCCTGTTTTGTCACTTTAGGACATGACCTGATATTCAGTTATTACAAAATTCCCACAAGTAAGGAGATTCATCCATTTCTAGCAACACGTTGAAATCTCAGGTGTTTTCATCCAGATCAGGACTGTATGTGCATAGCAGCCATTGCACGATTAAACTAGGTAACCTTTTCTATGCTCTTACCAATTTCCGGTAGTTGCCTTGAAATTCAGAGCTCCTCCGCACAGAAGTGTCTACACTAAGCAAGCCTCGGCTTATTTGACAGAGGAAATACCAGATTTTGAATTGGCCAAATCTGAGCTACCATATCGACATTCGTACAAAAATTGGTGAGAGGGTTAACACGGAAAATGCCATATGAAAATAGCTAGTCTTTTTCACCGTTTTGGTGTGGTTTTGGTGTATAGCTAGGGGGTATAACCACTATTCGACCAGGAACCACCGGTGCGTCCAAGAACTATAAAAACGAAAGAGTTCTTGTTCTAGAAAAATACCGTATTCACTCGTATAATTCACTATCTCCATATGCAAGGCTATCTCCGTGATCAGAGACAAAACCCCCGGGAAGGATTAGTGTTTTCCTCACACTGTCAGGCCCGGGTGCTGGGTGTGCTTGATCTCGCTAACTGGTATTCGCAATTATGTTAACATGTCAAACTAAACTTGTAGTGGGCTGGGGCATGGATTGACGGGGATAGCCTCCCATACGGAGATAGCGGATTATGCGGGTAAATACGGCACGTACCTTAGGCGGGCGTATATGTTCCACTCGAGACCTATTAGCACCCCGTCTTTACAGCAGTACTAATTACTAATACCAAGTTCGGGCCCCGGCCCAATACATGAAGGAAGCAACACAGCCACAACATGATGAGGGCTCTCAATGCTACAGCATTGAGCTTCGGCTGTCCAAAAACTATCAAATCCCTTGACACCGTGGGAACTCGCTGGGGGGATAAGCCGTAAACTGCAATCGACCTCACCATGGCTTATAGCTTCTGTCAGAAGTAGAGATCGTTGTTGTATTCTATCGTTGTTCTATCAAGGAAAGAAGCGGAACAAGTATCGGCGATGAAAAGGAAGTTGTGATGATGATGGGAGAAGGTGACGCGGCAATAGGCAAACGAGTTCACATTCAACCATAGCTTCCAACAGCTTCACACTGCCATTCCTCTATCCACACGATGCCCATGAGAACTCTATCAAGATCGAAGCAGGCATCGGTGCCTAGGATGGGCGAGCGGGGAGCTCCTGCGGAGAAACCCACCACACTTGAACAGGTTAAGTGCGCGGCCCAAACATTGCCGACAATTGGTTGAGGCTAGATAAAAGTATCAATCTGATACGTATGATTTTCTGTATGTGGTTCTTTAGTTTATGAGTCAGGCGTGATTTCCTTCAGCCAGTATTAGAGCAGTATCGAGGGGATGGGGAAGGTAAAAAAAATCTCCTACCCATCTACCAACAACCCAATAAGTTAATGAGAGATTAAATTATTGAGTTGGCTGAATGTCATGAAGTTCTTAGGTGCTTTCGAATCTGTGTGCGGTTGAATTTTAGGCCAATCGATTCATCCTCTCAGGCTCTCGTTACAAAAAAAAAGGAAAGCGGCACCATTCTCCATCGAGTGATATCCTATGCACGCGAGTGACCGATGGACGGTTGGTCATATCTGAAGTCCGCCCCAGGCAATTAAGATGGCTCGTTAGTGGAATGCACCGTCAATGCCTGTGCCTAATCAAGTACCCTGCATTACCGGTATTTGACTATAATCTCGGAACCGAATGATTGCTAGCTTATGATTCTGAGGATTCATATGAGCATACAGGGGGCAAGGCCCCTTTACACAAATTTCATCCTTGAGGTCCCGAGAACAGACTGACGGAATATCGTGCTTGTATACACCTCTTACCGTCCGCGCAGGTCGACGCATCACCCGTGCATTCCCCACACAATCTACCTTGCCCCCGGCCCTATACCCAAACCAAGGGACAACTCAGAATTTATGATACCCATAAAACATCATCAGCACCTCCAGCCGCAAACAAACACCAAACCCCGTGGCAAAGGGCGGAGGAAAAAAGCAAGTCCAACCCGTGCCAAACCCTCCATCCGCCCGCGAATATCCTATCACGCCAAACACGAAATAGCCACGTCGATCGCGTGCTCTCACATGACAACCAGCCAAACAGAATCTCCTGCCCCAGGTAAACAAACGGGCAGCGAATCAACAGAATGTCGACCACTGGTTCACCATCCAAAACACTCGATCCACCGAGCACCACTCCGAGGAAACGCCAGAGCTTGCAGCATATTATGGATATAGATCAGCCGCGACCTGCGCGACGGAGGCTTGGCGTTTTAGCGGAGATTGAAAATGACGGGGAAGGAAAGAAAGGGGAAAAGAGGAAGTCAGATTTTGAGGTTGATCGGGATAAAGGCGGAGTGAGAGGATCGCCGACGAGTTTGGCTAGGTTCCATGGCGGGCTTGAAAATGAGAAGTGGGCCGAGGTCGGTCATGGTGGGATTCAAGATGGGCTGGGAGAGGAGGAGGGAGGAGAGACGACGACGACGACGGGTATGTCTAACGGCAGTGGTTTTCAAGATGGGAATGCTTATTACTTAAGTATAGTCCCTCATCGGAACCCTTCAAAGCCTTCGATTTCCGAATTATTACTGGCGCATTCACGGCCGAAGCCGGACATGATACCATTACCCACCCCGCCGCTATCACTACTTAATCGATGGCAACAACAAACGAGTGCGCCTGCTCCGGCTGTTGGCTCGGAGCCACTGATGCCGAAGCTTAAGACAGAATCTGGGCCATCACCGTTACAACAAATGCGGTTATTGCGTGCACAATTTGAAGCTACAAGACCTGCACCCCCACCTCCTCCTACCCCGCTTCCCAAGCAAGCCTCCCGCCCAAGTGGCACATCAACTTACGCCCGCGCATCGAAACCCACCTCTTCAGCATTCGCCCAGAAATACACCTTCACACTACACCACCTCCCGCAATTAACCCACCATTCCAAATCCGCAATAATCTCCGTTCACCCACCTACACACATCTACCTGCAGCTCCGCAATTTACAAGAGCTTCGCGGTGGCGGGCAGTACTCCTACACAATACCGTCCAGCTCTCTACCTATTACGGTCCGGAACACGACGACGTCTAATCAGCAAACGTTTGAGATTGAAGACTTGCCGCTGAAGCACCTTCACGCTGTACGCTATGCAAGGCGTTTTGTCGACGCACTGAGAAAACGCACGGTAATCGCCAAGGTTGAAGTCCGCAGCGGAGGTGTCTGGACCGGGAGAATGTTTGGTGACGGAAAATTTGAGGTTATTGACCCTGCAGGAAAAATCGCCGGTGGGGTGGTAGGTAGCAGGGTTAAAGGGCCAAGAAGAGTGGTAAGGATGTATGAAGCTTGTCAGAGAATCCTCCAAGACTCCGACGACTTTGGTCGTGGGGAGAAGAGCGACGAAAAGTTAGAGATGGGTGAATTCCGCATCGATAAAAGAACGGATTTTGTTAAGGGTGTGGGGTGGTGTCGCAGGGATGAGGACGGGAAGGGATGGAGAATGATGTTTTTGGATGGTGTTAGGCTGGAGATCGAGGGGGCTAGTGGGGATGTAATATGGGTTGAGGGTGATCAGAGGAAGGTGCTCAAGAGGGGGATGGAAGTGGGGAACGTTAGGGAGAGGGTCAGGATGTTTGTTGAGAAGGGTTTGTAGAGTTTGTGTTGGTTATGGTATAGTGCAGCACAAGTACATTACCGTGGGAACTGGAACAATTGAGATTTTCGCTAGGGCGTTGGAGTTGCCTCTCCTGGTAAGGTCTGTTAGATTTTTTTTCATTTATCTGTCTCCCCTTAATCCAAAGGGGGAAATTCTGGACGTCCTAGCGCCATTCTCAATTGTTCAAGTTTTTATGATGCAATTTAGCTATGATACCAATGCTCATTTCGTTTTTTTTCCACTTTGGACGGGGTCCCAGGCTCCCAATAGACTAGGCTCTTCCCTCTTCCCTAGGCACTACGATCTCGAAGGCCGCCTTACTCCGACCTAAGCGGGGGCAAAGGAACATTCAAGGGGAAAACGGGGTTGTCTACCTTGAGTGAAGTTAGTAGTTTGAGAAGGGAACTCACAATAGAGGAGTATGTTATCGAGATATCATACCATAAAGGTAGACATTTTGATGGCTCTAAGCCCTTAAGTTTCCATCGCCCGCAAATGCCCTCGAAAGGTCACTTTCCTCGTATAGCACTACAATACGGGCTACTGCTGCCGGTATTTAAATGGATGACGTTCAATTCAGCAAAAATACCACCTTGAATCATCCCAACTTCAGATCTCTAACCTAGTCATCTAAGCTTTTGGCAGACTAGATGTGTATATATTTCTAAGGTCAACCGCCGGACCTCCAGAGCACCTCTAATCTTCGGTGCTCCAATTTCCATGTGGGCATGGCGCTGTATTTGCGACAATACCAGGAAATGCACTTAAACGGTGAGCCAGTGCTTGACAAATTACGCGGCCCTTCTGCAGCAAAGTGTTCGAAGATCAACCAACCATTTTTCAGAGAAGCCTCACCTCTTTCTCTCCGTGCCCCCGGGCCTTGGTAGTGCTCCTGACCCTCGATGAATCTCGTCTTCTACCTGATGTCAAATGATCCTACCGAAGGCTCACCGATAGTGCCAATCAAGATACCGGTATCATTCCCACCGAGCATAGTACACTCGAGGAAAACCCCGGCTTACCTACCTCTAAGGACGCAGCCAACATTCAGAAATACCACACACCCATCATTCGCCCTGCTTACGGACCCAACCCCGCAGCACAATTAAAGTCAAAATTCCCCAAAGATGATGTTATCACGCTCTCTCTCTCTCTCTCTCTCTCTCTCTCTCGCAATCCCCTTTTACAGCGTAGGCATTCATTCATCCATTTCACGCTCAGCGCGCTCACCGTACAGTACCGCACTCATCCCTCGCCTCGGCCGAACCCCAGGCTCCGAGCCGTTTTCTATTCTCTCGCGTGTGCGCGTGCAAAACTTGTACAGTATATATATTTCCAATGTCGCCGAAACCAAAATACCCGACACATGATATCGGTATTAATATCAATGGGGCAGTGCATCATTGCATGTGTCTGTCGCTCCACCCCCCCCCCCCCAACCGACAGAAGCTTTTGGGATACAGGGTATGAGGTTGTACCGGTAGATTATTGTGTACGAATCGACTCATAAAGAATTCGATGCCGGGTAGATATAGATCAGCAGACGTTCTTTTCAGCTTCTATGATTTTCATCCAAGATCTGGTACTCCTACCGGTCGGGCTCATAGCCCGGCTGTTCGGCTGAGAGCGATGCTGCGGAGAATCGTGCACCCGGCCCGAAGAGCTTCGGGATGATGGTGGTGGTGGTGGTGGTGGTGGTGATGTGAGACAGGGCGGGAAAATCAAGTTGAGCGGCCAGCGGGAAGGATGCCTGTTTCTTTGGCCAAAGAGCAATGGCCAGGTTAGTTAATGCTACTCGAGTGCAGATAATCACTGGCTACGGATATGGCTTTTATGCATGATTTGAGGTTCCTCTTGGGTTTTGAAGCGCCGATGATACAGACTTGGGTATTGAAAGCGCTCAGAGAAGTTTTGTTTTGTTTGAGCACGGTTGGGTGAAGCAGGCTGTGCTTGTTCGAATTAAGCTAAACTGTTGAAGGAAGCTTAGTCGCACAAGAACACAGAAATAACTGGTGTGCTACGAAGCATCCAGCCATTCCACTTTGGAGAGTCACACTTGACTGGACGGGTTTCAGGTGCCGGGTCGCTGGTTGCGTTGGGTTGGCTGCCCAGCGCAACGGATGGCCAATCAGTCACCATTGTGAGCCAGTGGGGGCTGACTATGGCGCTCTTCTTTCCTTTTCCTTGACCTTGGGGAAGGAGAAGGGTGTGGTTGGGAAAGGAAGGGACCTCAAAGAGAAGGAGCCTATTCAGATCGATTCACGTCTTTTTTATCCGATATGGGTTGTCTGTCTGTCTCCTCAGCCCTGCAAAAGTGTGATGATCCATAGAACGGAAAAGGTAAAGATTCAGAAGAGGAAGGGACCCATCACCACCAACCACCACCCCGTTTGTTGTCCGCTCGCTGGTCTTGCAGACCGGCCCTTTCAAGAACCACAACCTCAAACAGAGCACCGCATTCGGCCTTACCTCTTGCTATCGTACGCACCATTCACGACAGACGGATACCATCAGAACTTTTTCATAGAATTTATTTATCGAGCCACTGAGCCCATCTAACACACTCTCCCCTCTCTTCCCGCCAGAGAGTGACCCGATAGACAGCAGTGAGGCAGTACACAGCACAGCACAGCATATCGTTCCCGGACGCCCACGTATCAACACGGAGACGCACTTTTCCGTTCGAGTCGGGATCTGTGATTATACCCTCCGCTACATCCATTTGCTTTTCCGGAAGGCAAGAAACAAAGTATCCAATATAACAACGCACAAAGGGGAGCGGAGATACCCTTCAGAAATAAGAAAACCTCCGGGCAAGCAATCAATCAATCGATACGGCAGAGAGCGGAAAAGGAAGGAGAAAGGGGAGGATAAAAATACACTGAAGATGAACCTTCGGCAGAGGAAGTTGTTCCTTTTGTTCGCCATCCTTGGGTCAACGCGCACTGTGGTGGACGGGAGACAGATCGCTGCAAGGGCGATGATTCCGGAGAGACGGCAGGAGTCTGGAGATCAGGTGACGGAGGTACGATTTACTACCTCACAGAGGATTCAATGTTTTCGGGTGCGGATGGACTAAAGGTTGTGAGATTATAGTTTTTTACACAGGATGTTACAATTGTGTCTCCTGGTTCGACGAAAGTAGTGCCTCCGGCGCTTCAAGCCACCACCCTCCAAAGAAAGCATGCTAATCATAGACGTCGTATAGCCACCTGTAACTGTAACGCGTGTATCTACATCGCAACTAGTTGCAAAGACTTCAACTATTACATGTAAGAAACCCCTCTCGAAAAAGTGTTGAACTGTGGTACTGAGAGACATATAGCTACATCATCATCATCATCCGTATCTCAATCCCCATCAACAACCCCCTCAGGTGCACTATACTGCAACGCAGGGTATGCACTCTGCGGAGCTGAACTCGGCGGTAGGTGTCGTTTTCCACGTCTTAATTTACCATATCTAACCCCTCTCCATAGGCGGATGCTGCAAAAACGGCTACACCTGCACCCTAACCGGCTGTATCCCCCCGGCGGGAACAACCACACCATCACCCAGCCGAACGTGCACAATTGCTAGCCAGACCCTCTGTGCTGCATCGATGAACTTTGGTTGCTGCGCCGTGGGCCAAGAATGCGGCTTCTCATTCTGCACTCCAGCCGTCGGGGCTGCCGTAACCAAAGCCCCAGATGCCGACGCTAACAATCTCAAACTCTCTGCTACCGCATCCGCTCCGACGCAATCAACCACCTCTACGAAACAGGGGGATAAGGGCGACGCACCATTGTCGAAAATCGCCATTGGAGGAATTGTTGGCGGCGCGGTAGTGGCTATTATTGCGCTTGCATTTGCTTGGATATTTACGAGGAGGCATATCAGGAAGAGGAGTAACACCGATGCTTCGCGCGGGGTGCCGACAACAAATGTGTTCGATCCTACAGCAACGCTATCCGGGCAGCACGGGAGCCACTCTTCGCGGTATAGGGGCTCACATCCGGCTGCTACCGCCGCCCCAGCTCCGACCAAGATAACAGGAGGCCCCAGAATGAGTGAGTACCACCCACGCCATCCATTGGCGGCCATTCCACCAGCACATTCACCACCCCTGCAGCACTCCCCGCCACCCGGTGATCAGACATTCAATTTTCCTGGAAGACCAGGAGAGGGGCATCTATACCAGTCTGTGCCGCCATCAGACCAGCCGGTCGAATTGGGAGCTAGCCCTGTGGACAGGTGGGAGGAGAACGAAGTATACGAGGTGGACGGGGATGGGGGCGGGCGCTCGCCGGGAGCCAAGAGGAAGAGTTGGGGCTGGGGGAGGAATGGGAACAGCGGATGACAGTGGAGGAGCGAGCTTTTGGATCCTGGGGGTGGGAATGTATCATAAGCAATTTCTTTCCTTCTTCCCTTCTTCGGTATACTCTTTCTGTTTGTTTGGAATTGGTATTTCCTTTTGTTTTTTGTCATTATCATTTGGCGGGGTTATCATCGTTCGTTTCTTGCCTTTTTTTCCCTTTTTCTCTTCCTTTTTCCTTTTCCTCTTTTCTCTTATAGGGATTTCTTATGTTTCTCTTTTTTCCATATACTTATTTATTTTATTTTATATGTAGTTGGGGTGGTAGCGGGTATTTTCTCCTTCATCTTTACCATCGTTTGGATACCAGCGGGGTAGGCGGGCGGGCAAATAGGCAAAAAGGTTGAGGGGCTAAAACAAAGTAGATACAGCATGTGTAGTTATTCACTCTATTCACTCTATTCACTTTTTTCCATCCATCCATCCATTCATCCATCCATATGTTCCAATATCATATCGCATACCACCCATTCATCCTCCCCTCCTTTATCTCGATTATTCGATGATAACATTACCCCCAGCAGTCACAGTACCACCACCCGTCCAATGAGGGAGTTTTACCAGCACAGTATCATACCGTACTGTACACATCGAGACCCCAAACCCCCTTTCAAGTCTTTCACAGCACCATAACCAAAAGCTATAGTGTTAACAACCCATCACCCAGAACTTCTTTTTTCCTTGTTTTTTTCTTTCCCCCCCTTTCTTTTCACCAGTAGCGTTCCTCATCAAGTTCCTACCCCAATGGCAACCATGTAGGGTTCGCGGAGGGGAAAGCATTCTGGGTAGGTACCGTCACGAGTCGTCATTCGGTGATGGTTGACATGTTAATTCCTGGCGGTTGGGCTGGATTTTGGCGGGCGAGGTGGATTGGAGCTGTGGTGGGGTTTGGGTGGTGTTGTGGGTAGGTGAGGCGGTGGTGGTTGTAGTGGGGGTGTGAGGTTGGGATTGTGGTAGGTTGGTAGGTATTATAAGGTAATTCATTGTCCACTTGTATGGTGACTGGTTGGGGTTTGTTTGGCGGGTTGTTTGGCGATGGTGGTGGTATCGTGGAGGGTAAGTAAGTAAGTATGGATGGATGGATGGGGCAGAGGGAGGGAGAGAGGAAGACAGGAAGACAGTCGAAGGGCGTAAAGTTCCCCCGCCCCGCATTTTCATCCCGGATGCTGCAGTAGTAGTATCATACATAGCAGGCAAGAACCCCACCCATCAATCAACACCATGCAATATATACAAAACCGTAAGCTAATCCTGCATATCCAAGCCATCAATCGACGAGAAACTTTGTCCCCAGCGCAGGAAATTACCGCCTCAATTACATGGGGCGGGGCGGGGTGGCGGCCCTCCGCTCTCGACTCATATCATACAAACAAACCCACCGCATCAACTAACCCTTTCTAGGCATAGGTACACATACCACCTTCACAGAAAAGCACTCGATATCTGACATGCATATACTGTACCTAACTCTCGACCCCCCCCCCATCGCTATGATAATACCGGTGCCATTATATGCCGTCAGTGCGGTGACAGTGCGTGCTGCTTACCAGCCCTATCCTATCCCATCGAGATGCTAAAACGCCACGCGCCATACTGCCGAGCGGGGGGGGACAATATTACCATGCCTGGTTTTTTTGCCGAGTGTATTATTACTTCTGAGCTTTAACTTGCTCGCCTGTAGCGAGCCAGCCAGCCGCGGTTTTTGCCCTTTCCCTCCTCCTCTCACCGTGGTTCAACCCCGATGTAGTGACTGCGTCCAGTCCAGCAGCTGGCGCATTACGGGCCGACTTTCTCGCCGCGGCACACGGTACATGTATTCAGCCCATCATCATCATCACCGGCGCCCCCCGGATGGATACCCTCCGTGTTTCCCTTCATTCCTTCCTCCCTTCTCCGGATAGAAGTCCTAATCCGGGTTATCTAGAGCGAGTGAGTGCTAGTGACTGCCCTGTCCTAAGCACCCAGTTATGTATCCACCCCGCTGGCACGACCCGTCACCACCTCGTGAATATTATACCTGTGATGGCACACTCGTGTGTATACTTGCTGCCAACAGCATTGCAAAGAGGGAGAGTTCTAAGAAAATGAATTTTTTTTGCCCCGCTCCAGGAGCTGAAAAATGTTATATATTTGCTTGCTCGCCATTGGTCGCTTATGACTCTCACTATGTACTGCATGTTTGCTATGTGATTTGGGTTTTGTGTCCTAACTTGGTGGTTGTATAAGGGAATTGTACTGCGCAGTACTGGGCCCTGAAATATTTGAGGGATTCAACAGGAGAAAAAAGTAACCGCACTATAAAGCGCCCCGGATTGGGTGGGATTATCAAGCATAGTATACTCTAGCAAGCCGACTGTATCTTTTTCCCCCCAATGTAAACGATGCTTCTACTAGTGTACTGAATTAAATAGACCAGGCATAAAGGGAAAAGGAAAGGGAAAGGGAGGAAGAGAGGAAAAAGGGAACAAAGGAAAAAACCCGAAACCAGAACCAGGCCCTAACTTATGCATGCGAGAAATCATGGATGTGATGAGGGGGAAAGGGTGTATAAAGGAGGAAAGGGGAAATGTGAGAAGAACAAGAAATGGATGAATGTCATCGTTCTATAATCCCTCTTCCTAGCTTTGCCAACTTTTCCGCCATTTCGATTATGCCTCTGCCATCTCGTCTTGCTTCCTCGATATTCCTCTCTAGCTCCCTGACCCTGAGTTTCAATTCCCTCACTTCCCTACCACCCCCTCCACTTCCACCTCCACCGATAAATCCCCCACCTTCCATCCCACCTATCAATGAATCCCCATCACCACCTCTACCCCTCAGCAACTCCACCTCCTCCCTCAAATTCCCTACTTCCCCTCGCAAATCCCTCTCAACCTTAGAAGCGCCCTCTGCCAACCGCCCCGCATTCGTTAATATTCTCCCCCACTGCGCACCCGACTTTCTCAATTCTAGGCGAATCTCGTCGCGCTCTTCACGCACTTCTGCAAGCGACTCTTCAAGGCCTTCTACCACGCCCTGTAGTCGCTCACGCTCGTTCGTCAAATTCTCATTCTCGTCCGTGCACACGAGGAGTTTTTTCTCAAGGGTTGTAGCGCGGGTTTGGGAGCGGGCGTGCGCTGCTTGCAGTGATTTGTGGGTTTTCAGGAGGGTGTTGTGTGTTTGTTGGAGGGTTGAGAGGGTTTGCGGTAAGTTTTGGTTAGGAGGGCAGGATTGCGAGAGTGCTGTTGCCTGGGGATGTTGGGCTTGGGGTGGCGGTGGCGGTGGTGGTAGCAGTGACGGACACTGGGAAGTGGGTGATTTCAACCGCAGGAGAAGAGAGAAGACAGTTTCTAGACATGTTGTTAAAGTCTCAATGGTGGGAATTTGGTGGGGGGTTATTTGTGCGGGGATAGTGTGGGTTGGGGACTGGGATGATGCGGTCAGGTCTAGGACTAGATTGTGTATTGAAGAGACCAGGACTGATAACGTGTTTGACGGTGGTGGCGCTGGAAGAGCCTGCGATTGTAGATGCCGCTGTCCTCTCGCAGGTGTTCCCGGCCGGGAACCCGTCGAACTTTGTAGATGGAATTGATTCTGATTTCGACTTGCATAAGCGCTTCCTTGCTCTTCCCTCTCCCTATCCCTCACCGCCTCTATTTCCCTCCCACCACCCCTCTCCTCGACCCTTCCTTCTCGGAAACTCCCACCCCCACCCCCACCCTCGTCACTTCTCCTCTGACTCGCCACCATCGCCGTTGCATCCCTCTGTGGTAACAGCGGACTCGGCGTTAGCGAAGGCAACGTAAACCCCTCATTCTCATCCGACAACCTCCGTCTCTTTCTCGAATTCTGAACCGAGTACCCCTGCGCAGGAGCCTCGGAGACCGGTCTCCGATCCGTAACCAATGAGGTCGTCATCGGTAGCGGCGGCAACGGTGGTCGGCCATTTAGGTAGCTTGTTTGGGTTGTGGATGTCGTTTGCATAGACGAAAGCTTCGGAGAAGCAGTTGTTGCTGTGTCTTCCCATGGACGGTACGATGACGGAGGAGGAGGAGGCGGTGCGGTCATGGTTAGAGTCAGTGGTGACGGGAGCCGGTTTGTTGTCGGGGCGCCCGAATGGTGGTGGGAGTATAGGAGGGAGGAGGAGGGGGACCGAGAAATCGTTTTGGATGCCAGTGTGTTGTTTCGGTGGTTTTTGGTGTTGTAAGGTGTGAAGGGGGGAAAACCAAATATTGACTAATAAAAAGAGTGGTTGGGTTGGGTTGTGGACAGGCAATAGTGTCTCGCGAATTTAATTTTTTTGTTGTGGCAGATTAAATTCTCCCCTGGTGTTTCTCTGCCTGGGTGTGGGGGATCGGGGGGTATTTGACGGTGTCGCTATGAGTGAACGATGACGGGGGTGAGGGAGAAGTGCAGGACAGATTATTAAGGAGATGTGATATGGTAAGATCCGGGGAATCCGGACGAAAAAGCAAGTGAACCTGTTTGGTGCGGTATGTTCAGCTTCCGACTGGCATATAATTAAGCCGTCCACTTGGTCCGATGCCGGTAATCTCTCACGGTGTGCGGCGTATCTTTCAAGTCGGGTCCTTTGTCGTAGAGGAAGCACGAGGATAATTAAGAAGAGGGAGGAGAAGGTGGTAGGAAGAGAAGGAGGACAAGCGGATAAAGTACTACTACCTCAACATCCCACCCCGTAGAGCCTCTTGCTTAAATCCTTAGAGCCAGCAGCAGCACGGGACTAAGGTATGTAATTCAGTGGAACAGACGAGACAGGACTAGCAGAGTACCGGCACTGTGCTATTCAATACCTTAAGGCAGGAAGGTGCGGGTTGCTTACTCTTGCGGAGGGACCCATCCATCATCACTATCCGACGCTCTCGGCGGATGGCTGGGTGACGGGGCCACAGAACTTCCCTGGGTGTTATCATAACGTGAAGCTTCCGCTTGTCAGCAGGGCCTCGTTACACAATCCATGGGATCGTTGCCAGAATGAAATATCTGCCACGCTGCCGAGAGAGAGGGGGGGAAGAGGGGGAGGGAGAGGGAGAGGGAGAGGGGGAGAGGGAGAGGGAGAGGGAGAGGGAGATACGGCAGTGAGAAACGCCTTGCTGTAGGGAGCAGATAACAGGAACATGACGATTACTCGTGCCACACAATCCAATGCAATCCAATTTAAACGCCAAAGGACGCTCTTGCCCGAGTCCGATAGAGCGCACCGGTACTGGTATCCTAGTGTGTTTACGCCATGACACAGCAAAGCTCGTCCATATGTCTGCAGTAGGGAGGGATGAGTGGTTCTCCGTGGGAGAAAGCCCTAGCATTTGGGGTGTGCCAATTAACTTGTACAGTCACCGGGAGCTGCATGGAATGTCGGAGTGCGAGTGCAGTGCCTGCGCCATGGGGAATTTGGTCATTGTACCGCGTATCATGGCGACGATGTACCAATACTCGGAGAGTGTGTCTCTGCCCTACGATGGCACGGGGCAGGGTGCAGTACCGGTACCAGCACTATACCAGCACATCTCCTCAATATGATGCGTGGAATGCGGTAGTCTCACTAGTGCTGAGAGGGGAGAATATCTCCCCCATCCCTAGGGCTGAATTCTACCTCTAGCTCCATAATAGCACACCTACTCACTTCCACCACCGCGAACGACAACCCTCGGCACAAGAACAACCTACATCGCATCATATATGACCCCTACAGTGCCAAGTCCCCAACATTGGAACGTAGGTCCATCATACCGGTACTTCCACCAACCCAACATAACATAATTCCCCAACCAGGCACTTGCCAGCTGACAGAGTGTTTCCCCCCCTTTCCCACTTCCTACCCATTTACCCACTTTGGCAGCTAGTTCTCAGACCCAGCCTTGGGCGAGCCGGAGGATCGGCTGCCGAATATTCGGACTCCCATTTGGGGCTGACTTGTATTCGTACTCGGTCGGGTATGTCACCTTGGCCGTGCAATATACAAGTATGCGTGCGAATTAACTCATACGTACGCCGCGATTGGAGGATTATAGAGCAGAGAGTATTACTGCTTTAGGGGAAAGAAAGCGTGGGTATCGTTGGGGGGCAGACAGGGGTTATTTTGGGATTTTTGTTTTGATTGAGAAGTGGCTTCCTAAGATCCTCCGGGTAGACTGGTTTGTGGAGAGTCTGAAGACAGACGATCCCTTACCTTGTGGCCGAAATTCAAGGCTGCGTTAGCGTGCTGCGAACTGCTGTCGGTTCACGGCAGGGTATTTTTCCGGTGCCCATCACAACCAATTTGGTTTACCTCCTAGCTAGCCTCGTCCTGGATGTTGAACGTTAGCCTATTTTAGTATCTGGGATCAAATCTACGCGGCCACTCTTGTTTCCGTCATGGCAATGCTGAACAATACCGATTATGTGGTATTCTGAGCACTACACCACTTCAGAAACAATGTTTTTCCTATCACGATTACCCAAATAAGCTAGTAGTAGTATCTAGCGCTGGCCATGATTACGAGGTAAGGGATAGGGTGTGTTTCGGATGCTCGTTTGTAAGGGGAGAAGGAGAGGAGGCAGGGCAGACTGTAGGTTGGAACAGGAGAGAATGCCATGAAATCCAACATGTCTGTCAGCCCTATAACCTCCGGATTCTGAGTCAAAAGCTCTCGGGAAGGATTAGCATTTTCCTGACATGGCATGTATAAGGTCAGCCCGCCGGATGAGCTAAGTCTCATTAACTAGTATTCGCAATTATATTAACTAGTCAAACTAAACCTATCCTGGGCTGACGGAGATGGTGGATTCCAAGAGATTTTACAGCACCGCAATCGTACGGGATTTGGGCTAGAGGAAGCACGCCTGTCAATTCTTGAATTCGTGATACAGTCACACTATTCGGGGTGATAGAGATAGATAAGATAAGATCTTTCTGTCTTTTGTCGGCTTGGCTAGACATCATGAACTGTCACTGTGGTGTAAAGTACGGTGTACCCCTGAGATGACCGTGTCTCTACTCGTATGCACCGTAAGATAAAAGTCACGCCCTCAATGACTTCCTTCTTCCCCCCTGTCTTATCCGTTAAGTCTAAGCCATTTCACGGCCATCTCATAGCCATTTCATAATCAGCCCCTCCTCAAAAAAAGATGTCAAAATACTACCGGTACACCACCATAAATTTGCAATGTCCGGTCATGACACCGACATCTACAACCCTCCGCCAAGTTACGATGCTTTCCATACAACAAGCTTCTTCCGGATCACCTCTGCCCATTCAGATCATACCCTCACCCCATCTCATCCCCGTCTGGAACCTTAAAGTTGGGCGAGCGGCTATATCGCGCCAGCGTAAATACCTGATAGTCCCTACCTTAACCCCCCCGCCCGAACCTTATTCTGTTGGAAGGGGTTAGTATATTGGTATTACCGGACTCGTCCTACTAGATAATGTGGCAGTGGATGACTTTGGGTCGTCGGTGGCGTAGCTAGTGTGGTGGGGGGTTTTTTTTCCTACTTGCATGAATTTGACTGCTAAATTTAATTTAATTTTAATCTTTCCCAACGGTACGGGGGCAATTCCTCATGGAACTTTTAACGGGTGTGCTATACCGGTATTCTTGGAGACATAACTGTGCGATAGCTAGCTGAGATCTGGAGAAAAGTGTTCTCAGGGTCTGCATGAGGCTACCTCCCCTCACCCTTTACGGGCATAGATCTCCCTTCCTAATTTAGGATTCCACTTCCCTGAATAAACGGACCTTGTGCCAGGGCATTGGAGTTGCTTCTCTTGGTAAGGGATGGTGCCTTTTTTTTCCTGTTTGTCCCGGAAATGTGTTTTCCTCCCCTTTCCTGAGGGGGAAATTTTGGACTATCATACCTAACACATCCAGTAACCTAGAGCGAAGCGAGAACACAGCGAGGCGAGAGCGCCTACAGAACTTTTATAGGACAGGGATTATTTGTGCGGGTATTCTCGCTATACAGTGGGCTCGCATTGCTGTGGAGTACTGAAAGTTGGTCTGTTTATTCTGGTTTTTACGGTATACAAGTCCAGAGTGCTCAAGTAGCCTCCGCGACCACACGACATCCCACAATCACAACCCTCCCCCCCATCTCCCTACAGAGCTTAACCGTCCCGGACTCTTATCCTGACCCATGGTAGGTCGGGGAGCGGGAGCCGGAGGGCCGGGGTTCAGAGAAGGAGTTCAGTGCCGGTAATTCAATTCTTAGCTAATAAACCAACTGCCGACTTGGGATATGATCTTGGGGGCATTCCTACCCCGAGGCAAGCTGACTCAACATCGCCCAGAGGAGACTTTTAGCATCTAATAGGCTTGCCGGTGGAAGATTATTTGGGAGGGGGAGGGGACTGAGTAAGCTGATCTCGGTACCAAGCTTTATCGTATGGAAGCAGGGGGTGGGGGGGACAGGGTGGAGTCGTGGGTAATGATATCAATGACTGAGACCTTCGCTAAGCCCAGGTGCCGATATCATAATATTATTATGACCTTCTACTATGACAAAGCCCATTGCTGTATTGTACTTAAAACGGCCCGCGAGTCCCTAATACCACCCCCTGCAGCTTAGTAACCTCCTCTCCCCTCCCCTCTGCTATCAAAACTTTATCCTCCTTGCTAATACCGTGCCCCGATCCCTAGCTACCCTTCGAGTATCCCACCCACCCACCCATCTAATACAGCCGGTGTCGCTCGGGTGAAGCGCCGTAGGGTACACGGACTTCCGTTAGTAACCCCCTCTCGGTGGTGGTGGTGGTGATTAGTGATACCTGTGCATACATATACCAGGGCTGACCCGCGGGTGATTTCTTTCTGGTGCGCAGTGGAGCCTGTTGGTCGGGCGGGGCGGGGGGAAAGAGTTTCTGCGAACGTTTTGACTTTTTTTTTTTTGATTTATTTTCCCGGTGGGAGGGGGGCGCTGTATGATACTGGGATGGGGGACGTCATATGAGTTGAGGTTATTTTGTCGAAATCTGGGGTCGACAGCCGCCCCCTGTTCATGTTCCGAAAAGGACCTCGAGGACCTATAAATACCTAACTTAGCCCACAGAGAACTCCATATAGTACCCTACTAATACCTGGCAAAAACCAATAGGTAACCCTTCCCTCTGCTCTTCAGAACCCTACCGGTACTCATCTCGGTCGTTCAATACCCCCATACGTGTCCCGCCGTTGTCCTCAATCTTCACTGGAACGGGACCACCGGGCGGGTGGGTGAGACATTTCCCCTGCCGGCGTCCTGTGACGTCTATACCCTGGCCACAGTATGTATCATACTTGGCCAAATACGAGAGAAATGTGCAAGGTCATTGAAGTAGAGATCACAAATCTAGCTCTCAGTGGAGACGGGGGGGGAAGGGAAGATACACAACATGACACCACGAGCGGTAATCACAACGTCCTACTTGCCCTAATCAAGAGGTATCCGAAAACGAGGGTTCACAAAATATATCGCAGAAGGTCAGGGCGTATCTGAGCGCTAATACAAATCCTCAACTCTCGTTTTCTAATACTTCTTTCCTGGGACCAGTAGCACATCTCTCCCGTATTCAGTCACTCATGGTACTCGAGTATATGCCTCCCAATTATAGGCATCCACCACCCCTCCTACACCCTAGAACCACCCCGTTTTGTTACTCTCTTTGCAGAAAATTTATCTCCTGGGCTGTTGAAACGGCGGAAAGTTTTATGTCACCCTTCTCAGTGTCTGAGACAGAGACCAATGAGCAAATTTTTGCCAATCACTGCAAATTCATAAGTATACAAACTTCGGACGATAGCTAATATTAGCAATATGATTGTACCCGTGCACATCACCACTGAAGAATACTGAGAGAGCACCTTGGTGATCCCTGTCCTAGACGCTGATAGGGGTGGCATAAAAATTTCCGCAGTTTCAATGGCCCAAGCCCAGGAGATAACGGCCGGGTCCGGAATGCTTCTTAAAATTTATGTTTCACCTCAACCAATACCTGCCCTTTATCAAGCATATCAGCATTGCACTCCGCCCGCTGACCCACCGTGCGGGTTATTCCTCCTGCGAGCCCGCCGCCTGTGAAAGCTCTTCTTACGAGCCAAGTTTGCAATTCGTTTTCCGCGGCGTTTGTGGTGCCATGGCAGTGGGTTTCGGAGCTGTATCGTCTGCTATTTCTGGGGGGACGGCAAAGCTCGGTTGGGTGAGTGTTTATTTATTTTTATTGTTTTCCTCTAAGGGTGTTTGGGGTGATGGGCGCACTGCTAATGCCCAAGCAGTGAATTCGCTCTCTGGTATCTAGGTTTTGTATGACTTGGGGAGGAATGAGGAGGAAGGCTAAGTGTTCTGTCGGCTTCAGAACGTATAATACTATATAGTTCCTACCCGAGAAGCCAATCTCAAAAGGAGCACATGGACTGTAAAATTGTGGGCATCGTGGATAGCCTTTGTCCCGCTGATTAGCTGCATGACTTCCACTCAGGGTTTTGTGATTATATCACTGGGTATCACTCGAATCCTATGCAAGCAGCCTAGGTCAAGTTTTCAACACCTACCGGTATACGCAATAGCGGTGGTCCATAAATTCTACGTGCAATATGTGGCTTGAGGTTGTACAGTTATCGCACCAATGCCCCCTAATCTCTTATACCACTTTTAGAACAGGAGCTTTTAGCACTTGTGTGGAGCCCCCCCGGTCCGCCCCGGCAGCCGTGATCAACACCCATATCTCGGTTGGCTCGACCCGATATTGGCTACCGAGGTTTAAACTTATAATAGTAACAAGTACTTTGTCACACGACATAACACATTCATCCCTCACTGGAGGAGGCTTTGCATGGGCGATGTTAGGGCATAACCGCAGTAGGCCTTCCGGACTGCCGATATAAGTAATAGAGTGATTACTCATCGGCCCGAAAGGGTAATAATTATCCATGGCATATGGAAATAAATTTGGAACGGAAGTGGACAGGATAGGAAAAGATGGGCTTTTGTAATGTTTCCTTGATCGCGATGATTGGCCCTATGTGAGTTGGATACAATGCGAGTACTCGAGTACCGGTACTTTCCTGCCAGTTTTCATGGCGAGAAGTCAATGCGCTGCCAGTGCTGATGTTACCGCTTGGCTCGAATAAAGAGCCCCAATCGTACCCAGTTTGACTCCATCGCCGGGATCTCATGTTCGTACCACCTTTGCCACGCTCGCACCTGCTACGCTGGTAGGGAGGAAGCTAAAGTTAGCTTAGAACCTGCGCATTACAAACGGCGTCTTGGTAGCACACGATAGTTTACTTATTGTACTCGATATGGGAGCAATGCGTTACCCGGGTAGACAAAGTTACAAAACCCACTCTGGATCTAACCTGTCATTCAAAAAGGAGCGAGTAGAAAGGGTAAGAACTTATTAACTGGAATAGACAGGATATATTTGGCCGGTCAACATTAAATAACTGTTCCATAACTTCTTGCCTTATTTTCATTAACCATCCAACCCCACAACCACCCTCAATTCACCTTCCTTGTTCCCACGTAGGATCGACACCCACGTGAAATATACCCTTCAATTACTAATCACAACACTATTCACGCACTAGGCCTGATACTGAAAACGGTAAATCCGGGCCAGTGGGTCTACCTTCTGGAGCATGGGAACCATAAACAAGACAAACCACGTAGTAGGAAACACCTTCCGATGAAAGGAAACCCCAAAAGCAACGATCGATTCAATTTGCTCTAAGCTAGATACCAAGCTGCCAACCAAGCCCGAAACCACAAGAAAGGAACGGCTGAAAGAAAGCCCAAGCGTGAAGAAAGGTCCAACCTATCCTAGCTGTCCGACTAGCAGTATCCACGCACGGACATCCTCCCCTGCGCTCGAATCCTTTCCCAAAACTGGTCCTGTCGCTTCTCCGGTCCTCTCCCTGGCGGTTCTGTTTCTCTCCGGGCAGATCACAAATTCCCCAGGAAAGAAGCAAGAAATCCCCTCCTGATACAAGCCAGGACGAAAAATATGGCAAACAAACCACCCCTGTAGCGAACACAACGAGCTGCATATTCTCGTCGCTTCCTCATACAGGCTACGCAAGCACCCCCTTTGACAAAAAAAAAAGCTGCATCATGAACCATTATTCGCACTGCCTAGAGATTGTCGAGCCAGATTTTATCTCCAATCGTGCAGAGCGCGGTACGTGATCCCCACGAATCCCTCCCCCGCCCTTTTCCCACCCGGGAACTGTCATGTACCAGTACCGGTTCTCCTCCACGCACATATCCAGCCAAAGCCAACTACCGCTCACCGCACGGCACGAGCGCCTACCGCGCGTGTGACTCACGTCAATATCCTCCTTGTCAAAGTTTGCTGGGATGGGGCTTGCTTTGGCCTGCGGGGATGAGTAATCCTCCCGATCAGTTCTGTCATATGCGGGTTGTGATAGACTGCGTACGTGCGTGCAATGTACAGGGGGGGGGATAGAAGCAGGGATGAGGAATACCTGTAGACGGTTTTGGCTGCTGAGTGGATGGGTTTGTCAAGCGGTGATGGGGTATGATATATGGTGGTTTGTCATGATATAGGGCGGGGGAGGTTAGGGCTAAGGCGGTCGTCCAGATGGGGTGGTATCATAAGACTGCAAGAACAGTGGTTTGGCATCCTGGGAGGATCATCTGAGCGCACTCGGTTGTGGTAACTAAGCTTGGGACCAGAATGGTATGGTGCAAGTACGACACCTTGGAGATAACGAATTGATTAGGGGTTGTCCATCCAGAGTACTGGGTATCTCCTTAGATGCTCTCACCATACCCGGGTTCTTATCTTATGTTCGAGGGGGGAAGGTAGTCCACAAACTAGGCTTCTTCGGACACATCACTGACAGCAGCATATTATGACTCCTTCTCTTCCACCCCTTATTCCCTTTTTTCCTTCTCGATGATTAGTAACAGTGAGTTCTCTCCTAACTAACCAACCAACCAACCCAAGGATCTAAAGCCTGAAAACTTACCTTATGAGGTATGTGGTATATCTCTAAGTCCCCTACGCCCGTCCGACCCTTCCTCCCACGCAGACAGCGAGCTTCTCCCTTCTCCCAAACCCAACCTATGAGGCGCACTGCCGTAAATTCTGGGTAAACTCGACTCGCCGCCATCCTTCTTAAGGCAGCCACTATTCCTCTTAAGGACTAACCCCGTGGCGGACCCGCCTTTCCGGAGATAGCAATTACCATACGGGCAATAGCTGCAGGCCCAGTTTATCCAGAACCTACGAGTGCTCTGCATACTTACTTCCGCTGACGCAAGGCAAAAAAAAGAGGACAAATCCCTCATTCTGTCCCATCCAATTGGTGAATCACGCTTGGAAAAAAGGTGGAGCCGGAAGGTAGTTGCACACGGACGTTTAAATACTGGCTGGAAAAGAGTAAAATGTGACATAAGTCGCTGTCCATAAAAGTTCGACACTCGAGACCTTGGTGATCCTTGAGGAACTCGGTTGGGAGGCCAGAATGTGCGAAAACCCGAAAGCGTAGGAACTGGGAAGGCCAAAAGCAGGGAGGGGGACAAGGAGTGCGCAATGTGTATCACTGGAGATCACTCGAGTTATTGCCTCAGCTATTTATCATTCGTGGCTAACCACATTGTTGAGTAGACAAAGTAGTACATCCTAAAACTCCCATGAATGCGAGCTCGTGATGTAATAAGTGGTGAATAATTGTACGCTCGTCAGTGTATGCTGCGAGCGCAAGTCTAGATAAAAAGGGCATTTTACTCTATCCCATCGCATCTCGTAAATAGGTGAAAGCTTGACATTGGTAGTGGGTACATGTAGTCACAAATATTCATGAGCCCATTGGGTCCATCTTTCTATTTCCATTTTAATCTGTTGGGAGTGCACCCGCCCCCGATGCTGTATGATACCGTCCGCCAGAGCATGAGTTAGGTGATGACTTTCTTTCTCTTTCTTTCACCTGCTGGTTTGAGAATACTCGGTTGGGTATACTTGTCGTGGGATATATCCTTTGGCCACTTGATGCTTCCCTGTGGAATGATATATTCTGGCACCGACGCACCGCTGTTGCCCTTGCTGCCAGGGGAGGACGTATGTTTACTCTGCCTCTCTTCCTCCACCAGGCCGCGCCTCGCTGATATGCTGTTGAGGTTGAACTACTCTGCAGGAGCTATGTGGGTAGAAATGAAAGAGAAAACGTAGTATCTTGGTCTATGCATAATATAGCACCTCTGCCTCTCCTATTCAGGGAGGGCGGAGACCATTCGCAAACAGGTGGATGTCAGAACGACAAGCCTAGTGCGCACTGCCACTGGTTGAAAGACCCCCTCTGCTGATATTAGATACGCTCGGCCTTTCTTCTTTTTCTACTTGGCTCGTAAGCTAGTGCACATAACCCCTTGCTCAGTGTTCAGTGATAGTTCGGCTTAGATCAGGTATCGGTGGATCCGCGATGATAACCTATGCCTTTTCCCCCCTTTGTGGAGGCACCGGTTATGCTACAGCTGGCTTGGGGATCGAAGAGAGATGTCTTAAAAGATTCATGAAAAGCACCGGATAGAGACTAAACTCTTCTTGGAGTTATTCCGCAACTAGATTTTCACATGGTATCAAAACTTATTGGATACGGCAACTTTAGCTCCCTACCCGCTAGGAGAGTAATATGTACCCTTCATGAGCCTTCGCGGTAACGAAATTCGAGTGACAACCTGTGAATACTAATTCCGGGCTCTATCCTCGCCTATCCCACGAAAAACCATAATACTCCTCTACATTACGAAGTCTGCAACTCCATTTCGGTCCTCGCCATCTCCGTCATCTCTTCACTCCACCTCTCCCACTCCCCGTACCCCATCCCCCGCGCCAATGGCAACCTCCCACCATCCGGCTCTCCAAAGTTCAACACACGACTAACCGCCTCCTTAATCCCCACGACCCCAAACCTCACAATCAACTCCTCCGCACGGCTAATCCGGTACTGCAGCTCGCGAATCCGTTCGAGCGTTTCTCTATCGAGCGGGTCTGCCTGCGTGACTAGGGTATATAAATGTACTACTGTTTTAGGGAATATTGCAGCAAGGCCGTCGACCGCGCCGCTGCAACCTACTTGCAGGGCCGGGAAGAGCTGCTGGCCGAGGCCCGTAAAAAGGTGGAAGTTTTTGTGGTCAATTTGTGGGTCTAGGGCTATCTGTGCGTGGACTGAGATGTCACCGTGCGAGAGTTTGCCGCCGACGATGTTGCGATGTGAGGCTAGGCTGCGGAAGATGCTGGGAGGGAGTTTGACGTTGTTACTGACGCCGGGGTAATGGTAGCTGTGTCTTAGTTAGCATTGAATTGAATCTGGGAAGAATAAAGAGGTAACAAACATCATGACCGGAATATGACTCTTATCCGCAACACCTCTATACCACTCGGCTATCCCCTCCTCATTCGCCGCTCCGGCAAAGTATCCCGGTGCAAGCACCAATCCCCACCCCGCGCCCGCCGCCGCTGACCCATTGAGTAATTTCACCGTCTCTTCAATCCCATTCGTTGCGGTCCCCGCTATCAGCGGGTAGTTTTTGAACCCCCCGGCAGTAAGCACCGCTCTCACATGCTTGATCTGAGCAACGCGCTCCGCGCTCGTCAAGTGTACCGCTTCACCAGTACTCCCGAGAAGCACCAATCCTGTGATTCCTGAGCGGGCGAGATGCAATGCATGACCGGCCTGGGCGTCCAGATCCAGAGGCGGTATGAGGGGGTTGGAGTCTTCGGAGGAGGCTGGGAGGAAGAAGGTTGGTACTGGGACGTAGATTCCAGCTGGAGGGGGCGATGAGGAAGCCATAGTGTTTGTTGGTTTTCTTGGTTTGTGGCTCTCGTGTTGCGCGGGGATCACTTTGAACGAGTATGATGTTGTAGGGCGGGTGGGGTAGGGCGAAAAGTGCAGGGATGACGAGAGGGGAAGGGCTAGGGTTTACAATCGCGGGTGAGTAGCCGTGCCTTCGGAGATATTACACCGAAGCGGTGGGCTCTCCTTCGCAGTGAGATTGCTTTGGGGATGGGCTGGATTCACACCTGATAAGTTATGGGGTGAAGATCCGGGGATGGGTTAAGACTCTTACTTTGGTACGACCTTGAATCTGAGGCTCATTGGTATTATAGCTGCTGGATAAGGCTTATCGGAATTTGCTACAAGTACCGGTAATGCTACTGATACTGTACTTGAGTGTTGTGTTGAGCATACTGGCTAGAGAAGAGTGAGTTTACAGGGTCGCCCCTGGGCGGTTTCCCGGGTATATACGAATATAATTCAGTTCGTGGTCTCTCGGGGGCGAGAATTGGCATTCCGAGGGTAAAAGAAAGGAGATGTGGAAACACGGTCTCTGAACAGTAAACTACGAATTCCTGATTCCTGGCGCTGGACTTATTGTAAATTAACGAATAACCCCCCATCTGTACGCAATTAGTATCACTAAAATCATAGGAAGCCGTAAACCTACCAACGAGCAACTGCGCACCAGTCTACTCAACCCCGTCATTAGCCGAATTCCCTCAAAGGTGCTGTTTAGCAAAGGGGAGAAAACAGACCATATATCTCGACAAATCACTCGCCAAAAACACAGCAGGACCCGCAATATCCTCTGGCACCCCCGTCCTCCCTAGAGGAATTCGCCCCTCCATGTACTCCCTCTTTCCCTCATCCGCCAAATCCTCTTCATTTAGCGCGGTCTTGATAGTCCCTGGCAGAATCGCGTTACAGCGGACCCCATGCTTCCCTAACGCCGCAGCACAGCTCTGCATCAGCGATAGGACACCAGCTTTCGTCGGAGTATAGTGCGTTTGTCCGGCCCCTCCCACCAGCGCGCTGATAGAGGATATGGCGATTATACTGCCACCGGTGCCCTGCGAGACCATTTGGTTCGCGGCGGCCTGAACAGCGTAGAACGCGCCATTGAGGTTCACCGCTACCGTCCTCTCGTAGAGTTCTATCGGCATGGTGAGAAAGTCGTGGAATTGGCAGACACCGGCGTTCGAGACGAAGGCGTCGAGTTTTCCGAATTTTTCGACTGTACACTTGATTAGTGTCTTGCTGGTCTCCGCGTCCGAGATGTCGCCAGGGATTGCGAGGAATTGGGCCGAGATAGGCGCTGACTCGATTTCCTTGCGGAGGGAGGATACTGAGGAGTCTTGGGTAGGTCCCAGGTAGCCGATGCTTATGTCTGCTCCTTGACGGGCCATCTCGAGGGCTATAGCTCGGCCGATGCCAGTTGCGGCGCCAGTGATTGCTATAGTTTTGCCTTCGAGGAGTTTTGGCATGTTGTATTTGTTGACTGAAGCTTGCTTGGTAGGTCAGGTTGGTATCTTATGAGATTGGCTCAACAATATAAACCTGGACGGGAGCCTCATAAATATTGCTGCGGCAACTAGCGTTAAATGCCTATCTTCGAGGGCAGAGGGCAAACCGCTTTGTGGAGTAATAGAACTAGTGCGGGGGAGGGGCTGGTTAACGAATCACGTGATTGGCTCTTAGAAATTCCACAACCAAGGTAAACCCAAGCCTTCCCCACTTTCCCATGGCTTCCCCAACTTCGCTACGCATTCCTGACTAACTACACGAGAAGAAAAGAGAGAAAAAAAAAGCCAAGCTTCATCTTAGTGCTGGTGGCTGGTGGGGTTGCCGTACGCCGGCCCCGCGGTGGGTGTCTCTTTCCCCACTTCTGGTGCTGTCAACGACTTTGCCGGAGTAGGATTCAATAAACGGGAAGCCTCAATCAGCCGAGCTTTTGGGTTGAGGGTAAGACCGAACCCGGGTTTGTCCAGAATGCTAACGTCAATCCATCCATTCGTCGGGATCGGCTCATCAATGAACAAATCACCGAATACTGGGTGGACGGATTTTCCGTCGGGTGAATTAGCTAGATATTCCTGGAAGGGGCAATTCGACTGTGAGACCACGTAGTGGTACGAGTAAGGGCCTGAAGCGTGGGGGACAACTGGAAGGTCGTATGCCGCTGCCTGGGCGGTGATCTTGAGAAGTTCTGTCAATCCTCCCACCCACGTCACGTCCGGTTGGAGAATGTCAACGTTACGTCCCTCAATCAACTTACGGAAGCCGTATCTTGTGTATTCGTGCTTTGCGGTAGTCAGCAGGACGTTTGTTTCGCATGTGAGCGGGGGTCCGAACCTCTCCGGTTGTAAACTTCGATTGGGGTAACGCCTGCTTCAACTTCTCGAAGCCGTCAAAGTCATCGGGGTGGAGAACCTCCTCCCACCAGTTGATATTGAGGTCAAGGGTTGCGGTAGCGAGTTGAATGGTGTAGGGGACAGTCAAAGCCATGTAGCAATCCACCATAAGCGGGTAATCAGGGCCAACGCTTTCACGATGTCTCCTTAAGAATTCGATATTATTCTTCAACCCCTCATGACCGTCGTCGGGCCCGTAGGGTAGCGGCACCTTTGCCCCAAAGAATCCCATTTCCTTAGCCGCAACAGGCTCGGGGCCAGTGCAGTAGAAGGAAAGCCTGTCCCGAGTTGCCCCACCGATCATCTTGTAAACTGGTTCTCCCCGGATCTTGCCTAGCAGATCCCAGAGTGCCAAATCAATGACGGAGATAGTAGCAATGGGCAAACCTTTTCTGCCGTAAAACATGGTTGCTCGGAACATTTGATCCCAAAGGAGGTTTAAGTTCCGTGGGTCGGCGCCGATCAGAAATCTCTCGAGATGGTTGTGAATAATCCAGGCAGCCGGGGGCCCGCCGAACCCGGTAGCGAAGCCGGTAGTACCGTCACTTGCTTCAATCTCCACGCAGAGTGATCCCAGAACATTGATACCCCACGATGTCCGTGAGTGCTTGTACTGTTCATAACGGGACATGGGGTTCGCGATGGGAGTATCGACGAGCCTGTGAATGTTAGTGTTAAGATTAGTAGGATGATGCAGGTGTGAACTCACCAGTGGCCACCGGTTACATTGTGGTAATCGCCGCCAGAGCCGACGCCCTCGGTGACATAGCTCCTGATGGATTTAATGGTAGGAAAGGGCTTGAGTGACATGGCCAAACTATGTCAAAGAACGATTTCTATATCTTGGAGAATGGGGCAGGGTGGTCGAGGGCGGAACAGGATCAGAAGGGCTGAAGATGTGGAAAGGAAGTGGAATTGGGGGAGTGATGTTGGTGAGTTTGTGGCGTTCGAGAGTTTTGCCCCTGGCCAATGAGATACGGCTTGAACAGATGTTGTACCACCCCCCGCTATTCATCCAAGTCAAGACCCCTTCCACCCTTCAGTGAAATCTCCATCTCCGTCTCAAATATTACCTCGAATTCCTCCGCTCACTCCCTTGCGAGGAACCCATACCATTCTGACCGCGTATCCCCAGCCGCGCAGAATAACTTGTTGGGAAATAATGGTAAGAAGACATTTAATCTGGCATAAGCCAGGGAGTAGCACTTGAATATGGGTAGATTGGGAACGCATTAAGCCTGAAGATTCGTTGGTAATTATCAACCTCGAGCACTCGGGGGGAGCATCACGAGGTAGATACTTGTACCTGAAGTGTATGATACGAGTTCCACTCCGCCTCCACCGAGAACTGAACCTGAACCCCATAACCGGGTACCGGGGTGGTCCTAGCATTCTGGCCAGTTGGTGATACAGGTTTGCAATCCCTTTACGAAGCCTCTAATCACTTTTGCCTTACGGTATGTTTATTTTACTGGTGGGTTGGAAATCAATAACCAGGGTCATATCATAGTGAGCTGTTTGATACAAGTACTTGTAATATGTGCAACATCTTCGATGCCAACTCCGACCGCAACAACGATTTCTTCCATGACTCTAGGCGGAGGAAAACGGTAAGATGTTTTTCTTGTTTTTCAGTGATTTTTCTATCACCACTACGCGAGTAAAAGACCTTCTTGGCAGCCTTTGTACGAAAAAGCTTGCCCGGTGCTTGTAAATAACTTCACCGGAGGAAGACGTATTATCCCTTCTTAGGAAGACGCTATTCCCAATTTAGAAATTTTGGATCAAGTTGGTCTCGATGGCAGGTTTTGGTTGTCCCCAATCATGAACTACCCATGCCATATACAAGCGCACCAATCCAACTCATTTTCTCAGCCTGTCATGATCCTGCAGGCAGAGACGGTATGGGATTGAAGGAGCCGGAACTGGAGATCTTGTGATTGAGGCGCGGGGGAGAGCTCTGCAGCAAGTGCATCTGCACTGATTGTAGGTCACTTCCAAGAATTGGAACTGTGGAAATCGAGAAGGGCAACGAGTGAGCATCAGTGAAGCAATCGGCGTTAGAATGTTTTCAGGGGAAAAACTTTGTAACTGGGAAGATACTTGCCGCACACACCTTTGAGTCCTTCTGATAGATGTATTTACGGGTAGGGTGTCCGCCAAAATTAGGGCCGGGTCACATAGTGCCCACTTTGATTCAGCTCTCCTCATCGAAGGAGCTAAAAAACAAAATCCGGGTGATGTGTTACTTCCTTGGCCTGCATCTGTGAATAAAGTTATACGTGCAGGGGAAATGCTATGAGCTATCTGGAACTGTGTTTTTTGTTGGGAATTGTGCTCGAGTATCATACTTGTGCTCATATATCCTCCGCGGTCACGAGTGACACCTCGTGACTACCTGCCTAATCCACTCGTGCATACATCCCGCTCTTGTCTCCTCTTTTCCTCTCCTCTCAATTATTTCTCCTTTACTTCTCCTTCCTGATCTCTCGGTTCAATCTCATTGCGATCCCTCAACAGGCAATCTAAGTTTATTTGCTCCCCTTGATTAGCTCGCTTGTTACTCTCTCTCATGGCACTACTCAACAATTTTATAGAGATCAATAAATGGTGTGCTCAATTCTATTCTTGTCTCTTTAGACTTATCTTTGGGTCATGTAACCTGTCAATGAAACCCCTGGTGTGGGTGCATTGGGTAGGGCAGAGTTTTTCATAGTGCGGGTGGAACTGATACGGTGACTAATTCTCCTCATCTGAGTTGTCTATACAGGTTGAGTGTCATACGAGAGTTTACTTGCAAGTGCCACAGCGCACTCCCATTCTGAATCACCCTTGTCCCTATCGGCTAAGTAAACATGAGACGAGGCGCAGGGGGGTAAATCCAATGCTTGAGACCATGATCATAGAACGGGAAATTAGGAAGCGTTGTTGATCACCTACTCTCACTCGGTTCTCTACCTGATTCCTGCTTTGGGAGAATACATTTCCTTACTGTTTTCTATGCTGATGAATTATTTTGGGCTTATAGCATGCGGGGAGGTTGTAGTGCTATATCTGGAGAGGATGAGACTGCCATGAGAGGATTTCGCCTAGTTGTGTGTTGAATGTAATATAGAAGCATGAGAGATCGTGTGAGATTATTTCTAACATCAGATTCTGTTATTACTTTTTTCTTTTTAATCTACTTTCACTTCTTCTAGGCGGACTCTATAAACACCCTATACTACCTCCTTTTTATATTGCCTGTATAAGCAATATATGTCTCTTCTCATCTAGGGCGATACCAACCCCTACTCTTTCTCTTTCTCACTCCTCTTATTGTTGCATTGGAATAGAGGTGGATCTCCTAGCATCACACCCCGTCTCCATATGCCTCATAGTATAGGATAGTGTTCGTGAGCGGGAAGCCCGGCTTGAGCCTGAAGTCGGCCTTTTGGGGCTCATCTGACTCAGCCTGGATGCACTTAGGATATCTGTAGCCTTATAAGTGATCGAGCATGATTATTCTTATATTTGAGGGCTTTCGGGAGGTGGTGCATAGTGACATGGATTGAACAAAGCATTAACGCATGTGCCAATAGTTCCTCCACCTGAGTGTCTGTGCCGGGGTGGTGTGGTATGTTCGCAGCTGTGGATTGTGGCCGTGGGGGTTGGCATAATACTGGGTGCAGAATTCTGTGAGGATCCGAAGGGTACAGTACACTCGTACTCTTATCTGAATGGTTGTGCCGGGCCTGAAAATTGGGATCGAAAGAGGGAGAAATAGCTTGCCATGCGTAATCATCAGGGTAGAGTGCTTGGAGCGCCGTGTGGAGAACAGGCTGTAGGGGAAGGTTTTAGGGATTTGAGGTCGGTAACAACACTGAAGAGGGATAGAAAATAGCCTAATCACATAAAGGCTCCCAATATGAGAGTAGTTTATTTAAATTTTAGTAACCTATGAAGCAATAGGAGACCGCCCAGCATCCATTCGGCTCGCAATTTTTTGAACATATCAGAGTATTTTTGACTCCCCTTGGCCTGTTTTTAAGCCTGAACCAGCAGAAGATATATTAGATGACATGTGTGAGGTATATTACTCCTAGACCTTTGTGGCAATATAAAGGGCATCTAAACCTTTCCCGTAAAAGGCTTCAACTTTTTTGGCTTTGAAAACCCTGGCGTTGTGTGGCCCCGCCCGTTCCTGTACACGAACCTGTCACTTGCCCCACTAGGTGTGATAGAATCTTTGATTGCCTGGCGGGGCTACAATTTTTTGGGGCTAAAGTAAACATGAAAGGAGGAAAGAACTAAAGTTCGATCGCAGCGGGCTCTAAGTGTAGCGGAACATAAAAGAACGGTGGACTATTTGGCTGCTCCCGCTGCTAGCTAAGGATAGGCCAGGAGATATATCCTCCATCTAACTAACGGCGCCGCAAAACTCCCGAGACACAACGGGCTCTAACGCCAGGCCGATAAGCCCTGAATCCTAGCGATCTCAAGCAATCTAGAGCCATCTTAATATGATATCGCATGATCCTCTGTGATCCCTAGAACCTATTCCTTGCCAGCGCACCAACTCTTGTGTGCCTAAGGGCAAAGGGTATGAAGGAAACATCATGCAGCCAGATATCATATCATACCACCGCTGCTAAAGAGTATGGGCATTTCCCACACCAAACGCGACTATTTCAAAAAGTATTCTTGATAGCCGTACCAGATTATGCGAGATTCTAACTGGAATATGATAGTCCTTGTGCCTATATACAAATTCACAGGTTTGCAGGCCTCAGACTATATCTAATTTAGTTCTATGATGGTTGTTCTCCACACGGCCCTCCGAGAACTATCGATCTCACATTACAAACCATTTCTCCCTTTTTCAATCCCAATTTTCAGAATTGGGCACAACCATTCGGACGAGAATATGAGTATACCCTTCGAATCCATACTAAATTCTACACCCAGCGGTATGCGAACCTTCACGGTCATAGTGGTGAATATATAATATCACCTCAGCACAGACACGCAAGTGCATGGGCTATTAGCGCATACGCTAGTAATCCATGTCACTGTGCACCACCCCCTGAAAGCCCAACAAATATAAGAATAGTCATGCTCGATCACTCCGAAGGCTACAAATATCCTCGGTGCAGCCAGGCTGGGTCAGACGAGCCCCCAAAGGCTGACTCCAGGCTCAGGTCGGGCCTGGACTATCACAAACACTATCCCACACTACGATGTATTAAGGCACCGGGGGTGATGCTGGGAGGTCCACTTCTATTTATGAGCGACAAAAGGCGCGGGAAGGAAAAGAAGTAGAGATCGATATTACCCGACAAGAGAAGAACCTTGTATGACCTATTTGGATGACGTGAAAAGAGGGAGATAGTGCATGGTATCTACAGAGCCTAGAGAGAGAAACGAAATAAGGGGGATGAAAAAGAAAAAGTATTGACAGATGTAGGAGGTCCGCCACGATCCCCCATTTCCCTCAAACTCCTAACTCTTTTAATCCCGATGCAACTTTCCTAACTTGTGTCTACTACCAGCCCATCCCATCCGCAAGCTTCAGTGTCCGCGCCCCCATATCCCTCAGGCATACGAGCCCGAGAACCCGAGCAGGTGTTCCCTTTGAGAAAACCCAGGTCTGAGCTTGCGTAATATGTAGATTAAGTATGTTTGCTAATTCTCTCTTCTTAATATGCAATCTTGCTTGAGTGCTATAAACCTGAACGATCACCCATGTGATGGTATAACAATCCCGGCAGTAAAATGTTGTATTAGGAACAGAGAGGAGCGCAGGGGAAGGGAAGCCCACATAGTATGGAGGAACACTGAAATGTGGACAAGCGAACGTTCTAGGGCATGAACGGATGTATAGGGCATATGCGGAGACATAGTGCTACACATGTATGATACTAGCAGAGTTTTCACTACTAAGGGCCCGTTTACCTATAGACGGCCGTCTAGCAACCAGAGGCAGTGCCAACCGTTAAAGAAAGTCAGTGAGGTAAACGGGCTTTCAGTTATATACTAGACTGTATATTAGCTAAACGTGCAATAATTCTGTTTTCTTTACATACCTTCAACTGTCTGTCTCCTTCTAAAAATTAGATTTGTAATAGTGGTGGTAGACGGTGGCCTCTCAAGCGTTATCTGATAAACGGCGCGAAAGTGTTTGACAAATTTTCCACAGTCCTAGATTCTTGTAGCTAGACCATCAAAAAGTTACGTTATCTACTCTAGGTAAACGCCATCTACTTTGCCGCACTCTTCCCCACTGTCAAGTTCCCCTTAACGGTCAGCATCGTTTTAGGCTGTTAGACGGACGTCTATAGGTAAACGGGCCCTTAAGGTGGACCGAAGCTAGCAACCTCTATAGAGAATACACACCAGAACCTCTCCTCCCGTCAACACACGAGCACACTCTTGAAGCACCTCCATCACCATGAAATATATAATACAAAGTAGATCATCCCCCAAGCTACTCCCTTCCCCCTCCCTCTCCTCCAGTCTCAGCCCAGTCCCGCCCCCCCTTTCCCGACTCGCTCACCTTCCCACAGGGTTAGTATCTAATGCAATCCCTGAAAATAGATCTGGAAGGTTCGGCTAGAGTACGCACATAGGCGGCGGATGGTATTTCGCCGTACTCCAGGTGGTTTCCGTCATCTTTAACTCCTTCGAACTCGACTGGACCGATGGTGTCTATTTTCCCAACGCTCGTCGGAATGTCAATGGAGGTGCCAGGGCGGTTCCGGGTGATGTGGGGATTTGGAACGTTCGCAATCTCCCATTGTTCTATGTGGAGGGTTGAGGCCTGTGGCGAGGCCGAAATTATGGCCACTGTTTTCACTTCTCCGCCTGAGTTGGAAAGCCACCACCTCGCGTCGGTCCTGGGGCGTGGCAGGGACCAGTCTTCTCAACCGTCCTTCCCAACCGTCCCGGGCAGGGTGGGTAAGGACGCCGGACACGGCGTCCATCTTCCGTCAAGACGGCCGTCCCAGGGATTGACAGCCGGGTCCTGCAGTCTTGGCCCAAATGGGGTCTTCCGGTAGAGCCCGGCCATTATCTGTGAGGCCCCGCCGTCATTTGTAGGGCCCGACCGTCATTTGTAGGGCCCAACCGTCATTTGTAGGGCCCGGCCATCATTTGTAGGGCCCAGCCGTCATTTGTAGGACCTGGCCGTCATTCGTAGGACCCGGCCGTCATTGCCGTCATTTGTAGGGCCCGGCCATCATTCGTAGGGCCCGGCCGTCATTCGTAGGACCCGGCCGTCATTTGTAGGGCCCAGCCGTCACTTGGAGGTATTTCACAGTGAGACACTTATAGGGCCCTGCCGCCCGTCCCGGGCAGAGGTTAGGATAGACTGCCGGTGGGCGTCCGTCCCGGACGGAGTCCTAGAAGCCGGCGTGCGTCCAATCCTAAGCAAAAGACCGACAGATTAGATGCTTGGGAACACTGTCAGGGACTCAGAGACCCCGTACTCAAACACTAGTGTCGGCCAGTCATCTTCACCATTGCGAGTCACTGGCCTAAAGGCTGTGTCTGGTTGCTTCTTCTTTAGACGGCTCCGAAATATTGCCCCCCTTATATCTACCAGCTGACAATAGATCCCCATTTATAGAACCTTGTTGTTAACACCTTTCTGCAAACCGCCCGTGGGTCATCTCATGGAGTGTGCTAGCCATGGTTGTTGTTGTTAGCGGATGGCTAACAAAAGAAAATAAAAAGAGAGGAAAGCAAACGCAAGGAGACCTTACAGGAGAAAAACTTTCAGCGCTTCCGTGTCCTCGGATGCATACGGGTATCACTACCTACGTGTGGACATTTCCAACAAGGATGGCGAGGGGCCGGATGAGTGACGTTTCGTGATTTCGCCTCCGAATCGGTCTATTTCTACTCCGAAATCCGATCAAACAAAGGGAATTGTTGAGTGGTATAGCGAGCGAATGAGTCGAATTGGATGGTGTTACGAGTAACCAAGAAGAGAGCGGTTACAAGGCAAGCGAGCAGCTTGTATTGCTTAAAGAACAATAGGAAGAATGTTAAGAGATGAGGAGAAAAAGAAGAAAAGAAAGGAGGGAAGAAAGAAGAGGGTGTAGAAGTAGGAATGGCGATAGGGGGTGACGCAACCGGTCACAAGGTATCACTCGTAACCAGAGGATCAGAGAATATCAGAGCACGACCATGACCACAATTTCCAACCGGAATGAATGACCCGGGTAGGAATCTCGGAGTGTGATTTGTGGATATGCCTTCTGCTAGGGAATAATGGATCTTCGGATTTAATCTGCTGCCTCTATCAATAACAAGTTTAGGCGCATCCTGCAACCCAAGGCGGGATCACCAGGCCAGTAGCCATATTCCCAAATTTCCGGGATGGTGAAGGACCCACCGATATAGGGTGCGCGTGTTAAATTGGTTTATCAGAGATGGATAACTAAAGCGGTATGCCACCATTAGAGGTATATTCTATTCGTAGTGGCATCATAATATAAAGGACGACGTGGGCGGGAGATGAAGGGCTGAGGATAATTGTCAAAGTTTGCCATGTAGGGGATTCCCGGGCCACGACCCATCCGTTCTTTCGACTGTCGGCCGTGAGGAACCCTATTTTGCGAGCGAGAGGAGTAAAGAGAGCAGACCGGGGCGCACCACCTAATCGAAATCCTTTTCTTCGCTCACTAGTGGAACTACGAGCCAGCGAATGCCGTTGCATTGCCAATCCCCAGCTGCTCGCAGTCCCTCCTTGAGATAACTAATATCGGTGCCGGCATTTAGTGCCAAAAGTTTTTTACGAAGGAGAAGGAGTAAACCAGAGCTAGTTTTTTAGAGAGGCATAATAGAAATTGTTGGTAAAGGTTCACTCGGATATTATTGTAATTATGACAATATAGCATTTGGCTTTCTAGGCCACAGGGCTACGAAGTTGATTAATGTACGGAATAGTTGATGCTAAGAAGCTTCCCGAACAGTGGGTTGAGTTGGTCTATAACAAGGGAGGGATAAAGAACGAACAATAAGAGGGGGGAGTGTCATGATTGACCTGTTGCTCCTCTTGATGCGTGCCCTACAAATACCGGGGGAGATCCCCCTTCCTCCATACACTGCGTTCTCAATGCCCTCAGATCCTGGTTCCGACTTACTGGCTAAAAAAGCGGTATCATGCTGCTCTCATTAACAAAACCCCAATACAGTAACAGCCGTTATCTAGAGGGCTGTAGGCTAGAAAACCAGAGACATTATTTTTGCTGGGGAGTAGGTGTAGATTAGGGGTTAATTTATGGGGGACTCTGGGGGATTGTTTTGGCCACAAGTGGACTATGAGTGATGACCATTGACGGGGCGGATTGCTAGGCTATTATGGGCCATGGTAGGGTTCCATAGGACTATAACCCTTTTTTACTACCTCATTATTAGGAGGCGGTCTCTAGTCATATACTAGTATGATAATATGTGAACGTTGTATCACTCGATAGGTGGGAATGTCAAAAAGGTGCACCCTGAGCAGGGAAGATATATGCTCATAGACAATGATAAATTGCCAACTGTTTAATGGAGAGGACACCACCAAGTCCCAAAGATATCCCAATAACGCAATCCGCTGACGAGCCCTAGTGCAACTGTCATTGCTTATTCCCTTTCTATTCCCACAACTCAGTGGTAGTTCAATGTGTTGGATATTGAAATGCTGCTATATTTACTTCAAAAGTTCATGCCTGCAGTATTAACAAATGCCGATGGCCTGATTCGCCATTGGCTGCTTATCAATTGCTAGAACTCTCAGAGCATGCATCGGCCCAAAGTTCCGCTGAACAGCGGCGTTTCCCATATCTACTCGTATTCCATGACAAATATCGTATCCTTAGCCAGCAGGGGATATTCCGGATACTTCAGTGTCCGAGGTCCGAGGTTGGTGAATCTTTAGAGGTACTCTTCGCCCCCACCGGTCTGCGGCGCTCGATAGGTTGTGGGCGCAAGGCATACCGCAAGTAAGCACTGTGAAAGAAGGAGGAACAAATAGAGAGTTCAGGTTGAATGCTGTAGAAAGAGGGAGGTGGTGGAATGAGACATTCCTAAAGTTAGAGCAGGGGACATCTGGGCTCGACCTCCACAGCTCTAAATCGAGGAGACAAACTACCTACCGGACCGGACGGGGGCACAAAAGTCGTCCATCCTCGCGCAGCCACGGGACGGATGGAACCACCTCATTACGAACTCTGATTAAAGGAGCCCCACTGTTGGAGGTGGACCAAATCGCCCTTAGCCCAAGCAGAGTAATTTTATCCCGGGGGTTTGATACTTGCTCCCCTTTCCGTGAGCTGCATAGTGCACCGGAACGGGGCCAGAGCCAGACGATGATTCCCCAACCACCCGCCTATACTCCCCGATCCATCCACCCTTAGCATGCCCTTTGAACAGCTCCTACCGGACCCTCCCACATTCTACGATATCCACCGGCATTAGAAACACCGTCACACGAAAAGGTATAAGAATATTTTCCCCCCATCTTGGTGGTGATCTGTACCTTTATTGCGCACAGATTTGCTACCCTCTACGCCAGTATTGGGCCCCAGATGCCTGAAAGCCTTCACGGCGAAGGCTGCCCTTGTGAGCGTATTCGGGGAAGCCAAGGGAAAGCGTTCCTATTATAAAGAGGTGAATCAAAGCCAGTCAGATAAGGGTTTATAATCCACAAGCTTGGGAATGTAGGGCAAGTGCATGTCAATGGCCGATCCATTATGATAGTGGCATGATGGGGGTATGATACCGAGCCAACAAGGGATGTATCGTGATGACGAGGGGAAGGAGGGAGGTAAGGCAGTGAGCATCCGGTGCTCGTGCTTTTTGGCATTACTTTCTTTCTACCTTATCCTTCCTCCTGACATTCCACCAGCAATTCATCCTATCCTCTCTTAATCCTTTCTTTCGCAAAGCTTCATGAAACCTCCTAGTGATCGGTTAATACCATACATCACTGTAGCTTAAATAGTTGATACAGTACCGCAAATTACGGCTATAAGCTACGATACCAGAAAGCGGTACCCCGCTCCACAAAATCTGATGCCGGGTAATGATGGAAACACTCGGATGGCAGCTCACTCGCAACCCAACGGCGAGTGAGGTAGCGCGGCCGACCCGCGCGTAGCACAGAAAAGGTACTTCGGTGGTGGTACTATAGTGGTGTTTGAGTAGGGATGTTCGACGAGGAGCTCTCGACCGGTTAGTTAGCGACTAAATGCGGGTAGAAAGCGCACTCAACACACAAACAGGAAAAAGCCCATAAAACAATCACGACCCTTCTGCCGGTCGTGCCCCAAACTAACTATCGTACCCTAACAGTTATCGGATGGGGATTACATCTATCAGGTAATGATATCTCTCGCTGCAGCTGTCCATATTACAGAAAATGCTGATAAATCAAGTTTCCTCGTAACAGCCGGATTCCAGATAGCCAAACTGCGGGGGTGAGAGGATGGGACAAGAGAGCTGGAAGATGAAGTTTGGTAGCTTACGTGGAGGGCTATATTCAGGGCCGCACTATAGGAAGTCGTCAAGTTCGATCCGCGCTATCGCTACACGCAATTCAGGGTCAATCATATGCCTAAAAATCTAAATCAGACATCCCCCATCCTTCTCTCCCGGTATAAGCCATTTATAAACCCTCCCCCCCCTTACATCTCCTTCGAGATCAAAGCGTTTTTTATACTAGCCCGGCTCGTGGCATATGCAAGTCTCTTGTAAGTTATTGTGCTACAGTGCGGTTTACCGTATCGTACGCTATGTAGATCCACTGTCCTCACCCTAAGTTTCCCATTGCTAATACAGTGGGCACATTCCAGGCGCCGGGGGTACAGTCCAGGTTTGGGAGTGATCGACTGGGGGATCCTGGGGTATCCATGAAGTATCACAAAGGGCCACGTTCTCTCCAGTCCCCATGTATCCCAGCAGTCGGATTTATTTCCACGTGGTGCGAGGCCGGGGGCTCTACCCGCTGGTAGCGATCCGCGTTTCATGTTTTCGCTAGTGAGGGTGCCATATTGGTAATACTAGGATAAATTTACCGAATTAACCAGCCGCCGACCAACCCCATCCTCACCCACCATCTACAATAACAGAAAAACAGAAAATACCTCAATCACTCAGTAATAATATCAACTCTTTGAGCAGGACTGCCATAAATAACCGTACTACGGCCCATGATTAACCAAATATCCTAGCCCGGCTATCCCACTAGACCCCGAGTTTAAGCACCAGGACATTCAAGACTGCGGGGCACAGAATTGTCCTTGGGAAATGAGGAACTTAGAATTTGGTATCATACGCTCGTAAGATAAGGTAGTATTGCCCTGTCATGGAGATCCGGGGTCAGCAAAACTTGTATTGGGTAGCAAGGATTAACTTCGGGCAAGGCAGGAAAGAGCAAGTGTTACAAGCCACGGTGTTAGCCATCAGGGATAAACGGCTTGTGCGGCCAGGCTAGATGACAAAACTGTCATCGTTGCACGTTGTTATCTTGTCTTCGCTACTCAAAAGGAGCTATCCTCCACGAGCAGGCTCGGCGTCCTGCTCAAACAGTTAGTCTGCAGGCCGGAGGAGATCCCGGAGATGTCGCGAGCATACCGAGGCCAAAAAAAAAGCTATGGGTGGGCGGGGACTACCTCTTTCAAAGAGAGCACGTTCATATGATGCTCTCAATGAATACGCCCCAGGATATCGGATCAAGCATTTTTACTCTCTCGATCAAACCCCAAAAATGACCTAGCACTCAAATATCCCTGACTGGAAGACGGCACATCCGGACTAAACTCGGGAAGCGTCTCTCTGGAAGAGCCACGACGATATCGATCACCCCCCGGAGAGATGATATCTTCCGATATCTTCATACCAAGCTCCACTAGGACACAACCCCGGATGCGATGGACAGCAGTCTGGAGGCAAACATCCTGAGGGAAAGTCCTCGGGGCGTTTCTTAAAATATACCTAGGAAGAACGGGGCCTGGAAAGCCACATCAAGTTATCTGCTAACAGTAACATAATTAGATTCCTACTCACCTCGTTGAATCTCGATGCAATCATGCAAGAAACTGTAGTCGATCGCAGGCGACAAGAGTTCAGCGCAATGGCTGATGGCCTGGGGCTGTATGATGCCCGTTTTGATGTGGAAATCTCACCCCCTAGTAAGCCTTGAAGCTAGAAGAACTGTATACATCACCCCAACACAATCACCGGTAGTGGCTTCCACGTACCGGTATGTGAGGCCGCACAGCCCCTCTAATGCAGTATCAGAGGCTTGACGGCAGATATTTTGTTCTTCCCGCTTCCCCCCGAGCATAGATCAATCCGGTGAAACCTACAGTAAGAGCAATTTGAGTGCGCTCGAGTACAGTAGCGTCAGGAAAGACACGATACCCCTCTGCGGCAGCTACAATCACAGCGGTCAACAAATTTTGCGATCAAAAGAAATCATCAAAACTGTATTAAAAAATAGATAAAACTAGAAATAGTACCTGTAGCCTTGTTAACATCCTACCACCACTTTGTATGGCCCGGGCGTGAATCCAATACAGCCTGAATCCTTTCAAGCATCCTATCAATCCCATCCAATATCTCCCAGAGAAAACATGCCAGCCTTTCCTTTACTACCCGAAATAATCCTGCGTCACTGTGAGGCCCTCTTTCCAACCTAGAGAATCTCCCAGTAAGAGCTCCTCTGAGAGCGTCCAGGAGTTCTGAATAGGGTTTAGATCTGGAGACCCGTGTGGTCAAGGAAATCTTATACCCATAGCCCTCCTCCAATTCCCTGTTTTCTTCACCTTCGATAATGCTCTTCTTTTAGCAGCTGGAGTCTTGGTGAGACAGCCGGACGTAGGGATGCAGGGGATATCCCCCCTTCTCTCCATGGCTCTCGTAACCTTTTGCGCGGTCGCTTTGAAGACACGAATGACCCAAGAAATCCACCATACCCAACATCTGCACATTGCATAGATCCCCCGGTTCCGATCTTGCTCACCTCTTCAGGTACCGGGTGGGGCCATATGGGTGATGGAAGGCGGGAGCGATTGCACCGTTGCTTACAAAAGACATCATTTCTTACCGGACACAATTCCACACGAATTTCCAAGCGGCAGCGCAGAGCAGGGTGGGTATATGCTATACCCGGCCACCGCTTCAACTCAAAAGCACATGCAAGTAAGGCCACGACCCTGTGATACCTTCCAGAGCATCCGCAGAACCCACCGAAAGAGTGAAACCAACCGCCCCACTGTGACACTGCTCTGGGTCCCTTAGGCAACCCCACAAAGTTTCAATTCCCCTGACGCCCATTTCCTCCCTCCTCGGGTAGAAGCCGTGTTTAGCGAAGCCTAATCGGAACAAACGTAACCCAAGCAGCATAACTTGGATCTGCAATCCGAATTACCTCCCAGTCCCGAAACCCTGGTTCTTAGGACGTGTAAGGTCTGAGTGCGGTGAGGAACGTGAACAAGGAAGAACAAGGGTGAGCCTAGCTTACCACAATTTATCGTACAGGCACTGCAAATGGCCTTATGTAAGAGATAATCCTTGGATCTGAGGCTTCAGCACAACGTAGGGCAAAGCTGCACTTGTGCCCTCTGCAAGACACTGTCGTCGTCGAGAAGGGTTACCGTCTTGCTGCTATCACATGAAATTCAAGGTGACTCACTCTCGAATTCTACGACAAAACCCAGCTCGCTCTCTTACAGTAGTTTGTTTATTTATTTATTTTGCAGGGGAAAGGCCAAACCGAACCAAATATTATCACAATCACATTGGGCAGAAGGGTGCGGCTGTGGCGTTCCAAGAGGTTCCCAAATCCGTTTAATCCATAACAGCACAGTACCGCACTTGTTTCACGACAAGGCCCAAAATTTTGGTTTAAGCGAGAACCGTTCCGTTCCGTGAAACGTCGGGAAGGGTAATCAACAACTTCCCCACCCTGCCTAGCTTGGCATATACTGTATACCAGTAGTAAAGGATGCCCTACCGTACGTCCAGCATCAAACAAGATCCTACCCTGCTCGTCCCGGGCAAGAAGGAAGTCGCCGAACACGGGTAATGTAGGCGCCACGTTGAGGAAAGGCGAAATATCCCCGAAATATCCCTGTTTTCCCTCGAAAACGTTTTCGAGTACTGCTTTGCCAGGCCTGCTCCCGAAGTCCCTTAATCTACCGCTACAGTGTGCATGAGGGCTCCTCCGGCGGGAGCACCTTGCCCCAGTCAAGCTCCGGTAGAACATTGTACCGGACTGTGCGATGCGAGCTCAGCTCCCAAAAACGCCCCCTGCGTCCAATGATCCGTGGAAGTAGCAATGCATAGGGCTCGGTTTTCCACCACCACTACTACCACCAAGTGGAACTATTTACAGAGTGTGATAGGACAATCCCATGCATGGCGAGTTTAGCAGCGGTCGCCAAGAGTGAGCCCCATTTCCTTACTAATACCATTCGTTTACTGAGAAGATGCGACATTGTCCTGTCGGGAGATTGTCCTGTCACACACTGCGCAGTATCCACACCGCACACGTAGGAAAGTTTCCCCCGCTCCCCCCCCGAGTACTCGAGTACTCTGCATATGCGCTACATATATTAACTCACACGAGCACCCCAGGCCGATCCATACCGTGATCTGGCCTCGAAAAGTGGGGCAAGCCATGCCCACAAGAGTGGGTATCATGTACAGTACTCGAGTAATCGAGAGGCTTCCAGTCCAATGGGCAACCAAGTTACTGGAAACGCTTCTCCATGTGGTGTGGACAAGGAAGCTCTTACTGCCCTATGATTTGGCTGTAGGGAGTAAGAGACACCCATCTATCCATCGTAACTTGGTTGCGGGATGGGGGCGTGAGGTAAGGGAGGGAAATATCTCAATCTTATAGCACAAAATGCTAGTGCCATTTGGTACGGATTATCAGACTATAATGCTTCTCAATATTAATCCAAATAAGACTCTCCCATATCATGCATATCGCAGAGGATCCAATTCTTGCACACAAGATCTGAGGGTCTCTATTCCTTTTTTTTTCCTCACTCCCTTCTACTTGTCTCTCCCTGAGGTCTCTAATGTCCTTGCGCTCAATGAGGGGGAGGGTCATACCCATCATAGCCTATCGGACACGCGGCCCTACAAGCCGTGGGTACATGGTCTAGTCCACAAATACTCGCTTGCATCGGCATGTATAGTACCTCCGTTAAGGCGGCCTTCCCACCCCAACCAACAATCAAGGTTCAAGCCCCATCATATCATTTTGCAGTCAACTTGCATTTGACCACCCCTCACTGAGACATGCAAGTGATATGCTTGCCATTCTCCTGTTTTTTCTTTTTTTGACCGGTAGCCAATTTTGTCCTTAAAAAAGTTGTCAACGAGCCCAGTTTTTTTTATTTTTAAAGCCGGTGTCTGGATGAAGGCGGCCCTTGCCTTCCAAAGAGTACGAATTCCTTTATTCCACTTTACCGCACAAACGTTGACTCCAGAAGCTCTTCATCCTTCAATATTTTCTGCAGCTGGTGGTGGTGTGTGGAAATCTTCGCTTGATCTCAGAAGAACTTATGCTTTCGTCGAAGGCTTGCGTTAATCCATGACCGGTACGACCGATAGAGATATTCCTGCCCGCTCCTTTTACAAAGTCCAACAAACCCCCCCCCCCCCCCATTCTGCACTCTTTCACCACTTGTCACTATTCTTTCCATTTCCACATGGGGAGCCCTATTTACTCCCCATCCTAATTCCGGACATCCGCCCCCGAGTGGCTGGTTCGCAAGAATTGGTCATACGAGTAGCTCCCTCACTAATCCCTCTCCCCGCATCCCAGACGGTAAATACACTGCAAGAGCGGGCAGGAAAAGCTGACACAACCATCTTCAAGGCAGGAAGAAGGGGTCGAAAGAGCGACCAAGCAAGCGCAAAAACTCCCGGAAGAAAAGCCCACCTTCTCAGACAAATCCTTCAGAAGCTGGCCCCTCAACGGCAGCATCCCCACCGGCTCAAACAAACATTGCGCCATCAAACATTGGCGCGCAACTCGAGCACGCGAGTTTAGGCGACGGCTCCGATATCGCCCCGGAGAGCTGCTATGTCTTATCATCTACTACCCAAGATTCAAGACTACATGCGCCCCAAGCACTGCCCAGCTATCCCCGTACAGTAAGGGCTCGATTGACCGTTGCGGCAAGTTGGGGAAATTGAGCTAACTAACGTTGTCTCCAGCTCGTCGACGGGGTATACTACGTGCACAATCCGAACGCGCTCCCGGAACCACTTAACGTGCGTTTACCCTTCTCGATTCGAAAATAAAATAAACAATCGCATTCCGCTTTTCTAACAGATGGAGGTGGTGATAGCAAGGGTATCTGAACTGGGCAAGAGCTGAGCGAGAAGCTGCCAATGAATTCATCTCGCGACATCCAGGAGCAGCCCGGTGGAACAATCGCACTCTCAGATACTGGCGACTCGCGACAGATTTCAGCAGATTTCTGGAGGACAGCGAAGGCGAAGACGTTGATGAGCCCTACATGAACAGTAAGTTGGTGGCCGACCGCCTTTTCCAGTCCGAGGATTTTCGCGCTGTTGGGGTCTTGTTGACGGGTGACGTAGCCATCGACGACCGAGGCGAGCGGGTTAGTGCTGAGGATCACCAAGCTGCTCCGAGGCCCACCTTCAGCAATCCGATCCCTCAACGCCCTTACACTGCACCACCCCATCATTGTGACTACATTCCCTTGGAATCGGTAGGTGGTTACTTCGCTTAGGTTACAAGGTCACATACGAACGCAACCAATGTTCAACCGTTAAAGTACAATACGCGTGACATCGTGGATTACTCCTTTAGCATAGGGAACTGGGAGGCAGGGCTACGTGAGGAAGTGATTGGGAGGAACGGTTTTCCGGGATTTTCTTTTCTCCCATCTCTTTCTTTTGTTCGTTTTGAAAATGATAGAGAAAAGTTTCTGTGGCTTGTCGTGTCTGGGCGAGCTGTAGTCTGTTAAAGCAATGTAACGATTCTCCTGCCGGGATCTATCCACCGGCATAGTACTAGTACGGTGTATTTTCGTATATCTTCCTGTCCATTTACTTTATTTCGCGTCTATTGAGGTTTATGTAAATGTTTAAAAACAGGAATGAAATCCATAGAGGTTCATTCGATACGCACATTTTCTAAATCTCTCGCACTTCCTTTTTCCTTCCTTCTCTCTACTATCTGCCAAACTTCACCGATGCAATCATTGCAGTGTCCTGTCCCCCAATTTGCATCGTGGGATTCCATAGGAACCATGAGGTCTATGGAAAATCGTGAGCCTCAGCAGCAAGGCCACAGGTGATATTAGGGACGGTACACGTATCTCGCAAAAACCGCTGAGAGAAAAAAATTCGACAAGTAAAAAGTTAAAAGAGAAACCCCCCCCTCCCCCCCGGGCGCGTGAAGTTAACAGTGGGCCATCGGGAAAAGTGGTTCGGCTTGCTTAAACTTTAGGTATGCCACGAGGATAGAGCACGTTCGTAGAAGTACGATTGCTGAAAAGTATCCCAATTCCGTCATTGATAACCTGCATAGCACAAGTATCATGCATATAACACTCAGAAGAAGTTGTCGCACAGCCCACGGCCCTCCAACCCGAAGCACAAATAACTTACCTTTGAAGAAGAAAAAAGACGGCTGCGATCTTGGCTACTTGCTCCCATGTAACCAGAGAGTTCCACACACCCCACCTTACCTTACAGCCCCACAGAGAAGCATCGAGCGGATCCTCCAACCCAAATCCCACCCAACCATACAATATGCAGCCAGCAGAACTTTGTCGCGGGGAATTTCGCAAGAACCCCGCACATCCCTGTGTAACCAGAGGCCACCCTCAGATACAGTATTGGTACATGTTATCCACGGGCCCTCCTACAATAAGCTTGCAAAATCGGGAATAGGATGCCACCAAGTAAATATTCTCACAGAGAGAGGGGAAAAAAGAGGTGGCTAGAGCCCATTCACCACTCAGTAGGAATAGTGGTGAGAGCGGAAACAGCGGGTCCACTGTACCATCTATCCTACAAGACTATTCCCAAGTCGGCGGCCGGTGCAAGGCTAGATGAAATAAATAGGTAGATAAGTGTACGAGTATGGGATAAACCGATCTCCGCATAACACACCCCTCCTTCCTACCCTCCTAACGGTGGAGATCAATACCGGTAGTCATCGAACTTTTCCTTCCTACCTTCCTCCCTCCTTCTTGTCCTACCTACCTTCATCGTATACACCCACCAATCGCTTACGGCAGGGGGCCCTGCCAAGCGGGATTGCCCCAGGATTGAGTAAGGACTTCAATTTTTTTCTCGCACACTACCAGTACTACATCTCATTCACGGGCGCCGCAGTTCGACTCGTACCGGGGAAAAAAATAAAAAATGCTATACTGTACCCGGATATTGAAGCCACCATACGGTTCAATTTTGCTTGGGTCCACAGATACGCACCGGTGATTGGCCGTATTCTTCTAATCGCTTGGGTTCGCGGGAACTTTTTCGCCTGAGACAAGCAGTTGACACCCTTCGAATAAAACCTTAACAGAGAAAGGTTTTCCCCTTCCCCCCCCTTTCCTCCCTTCTCGCCAATTACCCCCCCCCCCCCCCCCCCTGTCCAGTATGGGTACGGGACGGCATTGATCAATGATCAGGAAAGCATGATCGGATGGAGAGAGGACCGGAACAAATTCCCACATACGCAAATTATGCATGCTTACTTTTTTGGCCCAATCAATACCACTTCTATCGGATGAAACGAGATTAACCTCACGATTAGCTGATGAGAACCAGAGGCAGTAAGTAAGCACCAATTGAAGAAATTTTTTATTCTTCTAGCTTTTTTTAACCCCTTTTTTTCTTTTTCCCCCTTCCTCGGTGATTTCTGGCCTTCTCCTCGTCATCATTCGATCGCGCGCTCCGTCAACTATGATACTTACTGCGCAGTACTGCACGGCGCAAGATTATGTTGTGCTAGCTACCGGTAGTCGACCACGGAGTAGTGTCCGGCTGGTCCTTGTCCAAATGCCCTGTATTGAACTCACCGGTCGGTAACCAGGCCAACCAGGTAGCTGGCTATCCAGAGTGCAGTGGAGCACAGTAACATACGCTACGGGCGGTTGGTCCACAGCGCCGAGTGAGATTTGATGAATTCCAAGTTTCCTGTAGTGACAGATTATCCACCAGATTTGAGTCCTGGTTTAACGAACAGTGTGGCATCATATGTCACTTCTACAGGGCGGTGGAGTACAGCGCATGAGTAGCGTCTCAGTTGCTGTACTAAATCGCGTACGCTTTCAAATGAACGCTATAAGAATTGTGGTACCTCTCCTCACAGCAGGAAGATGAATCAAGGAAAAAAGTTATTAGCAATGTTGATACCTTCACATCCTCATTCAAATAAAGCACCTCTGAGTGCTGGTTGGAGTGCAGTAAGTAAGTAACCCCTTAAAGCTCGACCTTATACCAAGCACTCCGCGGATTGTCGGTCAATGCAAAACCCCTCAAATGATCTAGGCTATCTAAGCAAACTCCATCACTCACGCATAGAGGATATATCGGTGCACAATTTAGCATCATATTCCTGGCTTATGGATGCTCGGCGCGAGAATAAATGCTCCTCCTGAACCGGCGATCACCGACAGGCAGACAACTGGACCAGCAACAGTAGACCAAACACCCGAATAAAAACTGCAAAGAAGAAAAAAAAGAGAACCTTTCTATTGACCTCCCGCTCCTCCACCGCTACCAGGAACCTCTTTGACTTTCTTTCTTTCTTTCCTTCTTTTTCTTTCCTTTTCTTTTCCCTTCCTCCCTTTCTTTTCTTTTCTTTTTTTTTTTTAGCATCTCCGGCATCTCCAGAGCTGCCCCTCGCCCCGTTGAGCTGGTATTAGAACAGGCGGACATTTAATCTCGTCCCGAACCAGAATTGCATACTAAATATAATAGCTGGAAGCATGTGTGCAGCTCAAGGTTTCAGTTTTGTGCACCTCTTCGTGTCGTGGATGGAGGAGAGGTCTGGTTCGAGAAGTTCCCCCCACCATCGGAGCATACTTTTTCTACTGCAGGATTGAGGTGTTGTCTACTTGTCAAGTCGGCGAGAACAGCCTTGCTCTCTCTCTCTCTCTCTACAGGTACAGCACAGTGCCATGATGGAACACTGAACTCTTCTTACGACAAACCAGCGGAAATTTCCCACAGACACAAAGTCCGTCCGTCCGTCTATCTATCTGCCTATCTACCTACCTACACCACTACCATAGGCCCACTCATCAGGCCAAGTTTGCCACCTCGCAAACACCCGCTTGTCTAGTACCCGCGCTTTAAGGTGCCATAGCATGCACTATATTTTCACCCCGAAGAATGAAACCAATGTCGGCGCGACCCCCGGGGAAAAAAGTCAGTTACAAACCTCGGAGTATGAATATCGCGATAAGCCAAAATCCCTTGCGACATGTACAGAACCGTAGTCTTCCAAATCCGCCCAGGTTCCCATTCCTACGATGCATTGAAAAGAGATCGTCCACTCACCCATTCACTCATCCACTCATCCACTCACCCATCACTCACTCATCCACCTGCCTACATACTTTACCCAGCACAATCAGCTTAAGGGAAAGTGGGGTTTACACCATAAAGGATGCCGGAAGTCAGGTTTGTGGGCGGACGGACGGATGGACGGAGGAGAATAAGTTTTCGAATGGTCTAGACATCCGATGGATGGGTTCTTGAAAAAGGGGTTTTGCGTAATGCGGATGTTGAACGGTAGACACGTATGATACTCTGGGTGTACAGAACGTTATTACACATGACGGGGGTCCTGGGTGTCGGAAAACGCGGTCGTCAAGCAAGGTAGGGGTAAGGTGAAGAGAAAAAGGGTGGAAGGCCGATAAGGGCAGGCTGATGGCAGGCCCTCTCAGCTTTTAGTATTCTACCATTGCTTGAAGGTTATCACGGCTACCAGATTGTCTAGGTAGGTGCTCCGGTAACCTTGCGCAAGATTTGTTTGATTGTTGATGAGTTTTTAAAGGAATAGAGGAGGGGAGTATAACTGCTGACTGTATAGTAACTACAGTCCGCTGAAGCCAAGCGGGTAAGCTCCCAGGGGGATATTACTTAAGGGTGGAGGAAATGATAGAAGCCTTGTGCATGGATATCCTGAGCGACCGCAGTGGTATTCCCATAGTGCCATTGCTTCTAACGAGATAAGACAATATGAGAGTAGAGTTAGCCTCCCTTGGGAATGATGCTAGACCCCGAGGTTAGGCAAGACTGCTACCACCAACCTCAAGAAGTATTCAAATCGACAGGGGGTGTGAGGAGGGCTGGTCAGATAAAACAAAACTTAGTTTGCTAAAAATGACTGAGAGCTGAAGAACTGGTTTGGGATAACCTTTTGGGTTTATAAAGTATGATAGTAAATTGGTGAGATTTCTTCCAGCTATTATAATATTATCATACTTGGCGTGATAAACTGGGAACTTTTTATATATAACCCATATAATACTGTCCCTAAAGCGACTACCCAAAGGTTTTGGTAATTATCATACTATTAACTTCGCTTATTGGGCAATGCGGCATACCGAGAGGTCATTTCATCAAAAAATAGGGTAACAGGATCCCCTCTTGCTTATCCGTGTTTGTTACCGGCCAGCTGATTTGAGAGGGTACAATACCATCATCCTCTGAACATTTCAACCACAACCGACTACAACAACAACGAAAGACAATGGCAATTCCAAAGATGCTCCACCAGGCTATTTTCCTCCGGATCCTACCAGAGCATTCAATCGCAAGTCTCACATAAGTGCGCAGGCAAGCTATCAACCCTACTGCTTAACCATGTTTATATTAACTACAAGATTTAGCTATCTGGGGATGATGAATACCATGACGAGGGGGAGCACGATCGTGAGACTTCACCCCATCCGACCGAGACTACCGGATGCTACATCGGTGTCGGTGGACGCCCCTCCACGGTCGAATCCGTAAGACATCGTCAATAGGCTTTGTTTGTCATGTGGCTAACAGGTTATCAGGGCTTTATAGCAATAAGGGCAGATACCGTCTGAACTCGAAAAATCGGACCATGTTCTGGGTAGTCCAAAATTTCCTCCTCTGGGAAAGGGTCGACAAACACACCAAAAAAAAAACCTGTTCTCCGAGACAAATAAGAAAGGAAGAAACACCAGACCTCGGAGAAAATTGCTACAGCCTACACTACCAGTATTCACAAGTGAGTTCCTTTGCCGATTTCCCCTTGCTTCTTTCTCTTATTGTCTCCACGAGAGGCAACTCCAACGTCCTAGCACATGATCCAATTATTCGAGTTTTTACGGTATCGAGCAGCTAAAGGCGGGTGTTAGGAGGCTAGAGGTCTCCGGTGCGGTGATGGGAACTCAGATAGCTAGCCTAGTTACAGGTGTGCAGGAGGTGAAGAGAAGCTCAAACAAATTGTTATATACCCCCGTGGGCATTTATGTCGTCGAAGAAGGATATGGCAGATGCCAAGGTAAGAGCGACGTCCCGGATTTGACTCCCCATCCGTCAACATAGACAACGACGGGTTGGATAGGGCCCCGGAGCCCAAGGGCAAAAATGCCGGCACAGTCGAAAATGAGGAGAGGTACGAATCCGAGATGGTCTCGAGTCACCTATCTTCTCAGGAACCTATTCCTGAGTCTATAAGTGTCACTGGTCATGGGCTAGGTCCTCTCCCGTACGCCCCAGGAATGGATAACTGTAGAGGGCCTAGGAGGCCGTCTATTTCGTTGCTGACTCCGGCGTCTGCTGTCCCCGATACTGTTTCTGGACCCCCCCCCCCGGGCGTTCGCTCGGATGCTACCTAGATTCAATTGAGTTCAATTCCACAAAGGTTCCATTTCATTATCAGGTTTACACAGGACCCACGATATCTACATGCCCATTCCCGGTAACCCACCAGAGCGGTTCCCGGCTCCGCTTATCCACTCTTTTAAAATCAATGCTATTTCGTCCCAGAAGCGTCCACACGACTCCCTCACACCCATTTCCTGGCAGCCCACCAGAGCAGTACTGTCAACACTGTCGGGATTGACCTTGCCCTGCTCCAGCAGTCCCCTCATAGGTCGATCTTTTCAACGCCATGAACCTCGCCACAGACCGCCCGGATACCTCAACCTGCTTTCAGAAAAACGAACCCCCTGCAAAGAATTACTTCACCTTCTGCCCATCATAAAATGGTGAAGAAAAACTCAAAGAAGTGAACTGACAAAAAGGAAAGATAAATATAATGAACTGCTAGATTTTCAATTCCCTTCCAGCCCGAAAGAACACCCGCGCATCTGCCCCCACCCAAAAGAGGTGTGTTTCGGTTGGTAAATCATGCTAAGAATTCCAGGGAGGCTGCGGAAACCTGCACCCAAGGTCTCAGTACGAGTGCATCTAGAGGGATTGTGGAAGAGATCTGAAAAATATCTGGAAACCCCAAGTTATGTTCGTTCAGCTTTTTCCAAAACCTTGCTTTTTCAAACTATTCGGGACTATTTGAGGAATACAGAGACTGAGGACACACGGTGGGTATTTAGCCATTCATTGCCGTGCGAAACCTAATAGATGGGAGAGTGACAAAGCCTAATGTCTTAGATAGGTTCTCTGAACACCAAAAGCCATACGATGGTACTTTGTAATAGTTGGTACAGTACCCTGACAAAGGTCATCGTTGATGATCACTTTTGCACCAAAAATGACATCGTTCAAAGCATCAGAACACAACCACCTGGCACGCAGATAAAAATCAATTCCTGGTAAAATAGTAGTACAAGGTATTCTAGTTGTGATACCTCAACGCTAGCGCATGCAGTGCAAGATAGAATGAACCGTTGCAATGCAGAACTGGCAATTTTCAAAACATGTATCTTTTTCTCTTGATGCCTGTACAAATTTGTGACACTTAACTCTAATTCTAGAATGGGCTGTGCAAATTGATGAGCGCTGCGTACAGTACAGATAAAATTTCCTATAGTAACACAAAACTCAGGGTTCACTGCTGCAGGTCTTTAGCTATCCATCGATATATCTTTCATTCTAATCAATTGAGAAGTGGGGGCACATTTCAGGATCCCAGAGACTCGGAATTTCGGTCACTTGGGTGTGTTCTCAGTGGTACCTGGACCCCACCAACAACGACCTTCATCCAAGAACTATAATTATATTGAAAAACCAGATCTCCTTTTCTTTTCTTTTTCTTTTTCTTTCAAATCACTAAATTTAAAGTACAATTAATCTGAAGTATGTACGCCAGCTAACAACCACAAGTTCCAACAAGCGAGCATCAGAAACCGTGATCGATAATCAACTTAGCCCGGGAAAGAGGTCGAGCACGTCGAACTGGAAGCGACCGGCAATCAAACAATCGGAAGGGGGGGATCCACGACCAAAGCGCAAGCACTCCACGTCAATTGGGGAATTGCCAACTCGTCCCGGAAGCAGCATACAGCTTTTTTTTTCTTTCTCTCTCTCTTCCCTTCCCGTAGTGATGGAATAATGGATCCAATCTAGAGTAGAGATGGGAATGAAAAAACAAGGAACCCCACGCCGCCAGCACATGTTCCTTCCCCCCTCTCACCCCCCCATTCACCAGGACAGACGGCTTTAAAGATACGGCCACGTAGGAGTCAGGAAGCAAGGAAGCTTATTATTCGGACGGAGAGGCCGAGAGAGAACTGGGAGATGGGAGAGAGAGGGGGGGGGGATTTTTCACCTTCCTTTAGAGATTACTGTCCGCATTCTGACCCAACCGGTATTCTCAAGCAATCGTTCCAGCCGAAAAATTGACCACGTAGATATGAGTATGCAAGATTGAAAAAAAAAGAGACCGAGAGAAATAAATAAATAAAGCTGTTGATCGTTTAACTTGGCGAATTGTTCAACACGAGGATAACTGTACCGGTACTTGTATGATGTGGGAGTTAGTGATGAAACGAACAGGGGGGGGGAGGTTCTACAAGTAAATGTCAAAAGCTTCTCTCCCATACCCCGCCGGGAACTACCCCCCCGCCAGGTCCGGTCCGTTTTCACCCCTTACTAACAACTTCCAAACACGAGCCCGTCCACCCCAGCCAATGAGAAGGAGCCCGACATCGTCTGCGCTCAAGAGTTCGCCCTCCAATGGAGGGAAGTACAAGTATAGTAGACTAACTCGGCCGTCCCGGGGGGGGGAGGGGGTTGACGGCGTCGTGGTTAAGCACAGAACCGAGGCCCTGTGGTCATTACCATATCTATTACCGGAACTACCCGCACGGAACAACCAAACGGCCGTAGGTAATAATTAGCAACAAGGGGGTTTCCCGGCTCAATGAGAACCATTCACTATAAAACTCCTTAAATTTAGCTATAGTCTGGTTTGGCTAGTAGATTCTGCGGGAGTTTTTCCCGTCGTTGCTGCGACGTATCGAGTTGTTTTGGTGGGTGGTAATGCCCTTGCACTGTTACCGTAGTTGTACTGTACCCGTGTACGGAGTAAACTCTTGTAAATCTCCTACCGCTGCTCCCATACTTGTGTGGTAATGACCGCGCGCTACTTACGGATACAAGTACGAGTACCTTTGCCCCGCACAAGCAATCCGAAGCAACGATAGCTTACTGAGGGGTGCCGTTTATCAAACGTTACTCTGTGATTGTTATAGGTCTGGGGGGAGCCGCGGTAGCACTTGTACTCGAAGTTTCCTCCCTCTCAAAAAAAGAGAAAAAAGTCTCTGGAATGTGAGTTACGTGTCCGTGGCCCAGGTTACCATGAGTTCCCACAAAATCCTATATTGTGAAACCACGAATTTGCCACAAGTGAATCACTTATTTCTTTCCCGCCCCGGAGACTTTAAAAGACGTCGAGTACTGTGCCCTACTGCATCAGCCTCCTACTAGCCAAGAGCTAGCAATCCAAGAGGTGTGTACCATTAATCCCACTTCCTAACTAGTATCCTCAAAGTTGGTGCTTTAGCATACGGTATATGGTGTTGTGGAACGTGGTGTTTGGGGGGAGGTGTTTCCGCAGTACTGGTACTGTATTATATGTCGGGGTCAGTGTGTGTATAATCGTGTTCAGGGTTAAAACGCACACCGGTATGTTTTGGGGTACGCAGACACGGCCTCATCCCCGGATAACTGTCTCCTGGGTATTCACTATCATATCTGGGGCGGAGAACTCCCGCGTACAGGCAGCACGACCAAGGCAGGAAGGATAGATAGTGGAGCTGCCATACATGTCTGGTATCATAACCAAGTGCTGTACGAGCAATTTCCGGCGGTCAGTAATCCTATGTTATTCTTCAATCGGGCCGTGCTTTGCTATCACAACTCATATAATCCCGTTCATGTAGGATCACCGACGATAAAGTCACCTATCGATCAATTGTGTTGCGGATAAGATTATACCCTTCGCAAGCTCCTTGCAGCTATCACTGCCCCGCTTGCCCGCTTACCGCACGTTGGCTGCTTGCTTCGATTTGCTGGCTGTATGTATGCGGTTTACATCGTACGTTTCGAGCATTGTACCGTACTGTACAAGCAGCAGGGCATCGTATGGTTACCAGCTCGCATGAAGAGCTGGACGAAAGTGCCTTATGCCGTTTTTTTTCCCTTGCCCCCACCTCTATCGGCTGCACAATTATCTTGTGCTTGTAACAAAAGCACTTTTTTTTTATCGGAACCACTCCTGCAATATCTGAGTATGCACGCCGAACAAATGGGGTTTTGATATTCTCCCCTTCAGCCGTAGGCACATCGGCAGGCGGGAAAAAAAAAGAAAAAGCACGTTGAAAGTGCAGAAAGGGAGGAGGAAAAAAAGAAAGAAAGAAAGAAAACATGAGCTAGAGAACTGGACTGGACCAAGGTGAGAACGCAACTCGAGTAGAACAGGGTAGAACCGTGACGGTCGGGTCATATATTTGATACCGACGACCATCATCACCATCAGGACTACATATGTAACCGTGGGGCATAGACCACCCCGCAGAAACTGCGCAGTTACCCCCAATCATACCTCTCCAAGAGAGCTTGATCTGAATCCACAGGGGGGTGTAACGCCATAGCTCCGATCAGTGGGGAGGGCGATGCAAAGGGCGCATGCAATCACGGTCATGTGACTTGATGTGTCTCTCCTTGAGTGATGGGGCGTGTGCATACCGCGTTATGGTGCAACAGGCCATGTTCGGAGGTCTGGCAGGATGTCCGCGAGATTGTTGGCACAGTAAGTCAGAGTCTAGGGCAAGGAAAAAGCAAAGATATCTCGCACCCCAGGAACCATGATCGCAAGTCGTTGATATTTTTGTGCCCGCGCAATCACTGGTGAGCTGGGGTGGGTACTGCGCTCTCTTTGCTTCCCTATGCTTGTGAGCGATCCCTCGTGTGGTTATTATCTTAGGGTTCAGCCCTTCGCGCCAGGAAACAGTGATGCACCACGAGGGGTTTCCTTCGAGGAGTTCCTAATACCTTCAAAGCTCGAACCTAGAGGTCGCAATGGGGGGGAATTGGGGGCTGTTTTGGTTGAACCCGTATATATAAGTACACACGGCGTGACCCAGCGCAGCTATGATGCATTTGCGGGTCCAACGAAAAACTTTCAAAATCAATGCCTGCAGAGATACTTCAGGTGTGGGAGTAACGAAAATCTTGCAAGGGTTTGAATGGTACCACCGTATCCCTAGGCATGATGCAGTCTTTTGTAGTTCCGCCGTACTTGTCGCAATTTCGAAAAGGCATTAATGCGTATGATAGTACTGTGCTAGCGCTATACGCTATCGCTCTTATGATCTACCATCCTTGATAGACTCAGCAATTGTACTTTTGGTACAGGAGATAGCTACGGCTCACCGTATCCGGACCTGAATTCACACTTCCAATAAAGATTGACCTCGCGTCTCAACGCGAGGGAAAGGGAACTATCATTTCTGTGCTTCAGCAAATTGATCGCCGGCTGTCAGCCCAGAAATTTCTCTCAACCCAGGGAACCCTTACCACACTTCCCCGAATGAGCCGGATGAAACCGTCGCTAACCTGCTGATTGAGTTTCAATATCTACAGGTATCGTGCCCTATGCGTAGAATTTAACAGAAAATGACAGTCTATGGGGCAGCCGCAGATACCGCCAGCAGCATCATCCACTAATGCAAGACTCCGTTAACGGTACCGGTAGTAGCCTTTGCAACCGTGATATTGAGGATATGAATGCTCTCATCGGATTGGCCGAGGTTAAACAAAGAGTTCTTCAGACACAATTTCACTTAGTGAAGAGTCTGGTGATGCATCAATTGTGGTTCAAAAGCTATCATATCGAACAGCGATTTTGTGCATGACGCTAGTCCGTGTCCCCGCGAATTATCGTATGCTAATTCAGTATACGTGTACGCTGCGCGCCTTGCTGGGGGTTTTCTATACAAGTACCTTGTCGACTCAGGAAGGCCACCCCGGAACACTTCTGCATAAGCTGGCCACAAAGCTGCGAGAAAATATGATTATACCACTAGTGCTGGTTTTTGCTGAGTATCTATAATACGCTATGACTTGCCAATTGTCGACTCTTGCTCAAGGAGCACTAGCTAGTGCTCTTAATGAAATGGGAAACTGAAGAATATGAAGATTTTGTTGTCGCTTGATGGACCTAATGGCCGTGGTGCGAGGTCCCACCAGCACCAACATGCATCTGAATATCTTGCGAATCGACTCTGGAAATCTGGGATCTCATAACTTCCTAGCCTTTCCGGTTGGACGGAAACTGTATTGTGAGCTGAGATATGACCTCCTAATTCGGATGGCGCTGTGGAGGTCGCTCTCGTGTACTCGAGTACGTGGTAAACAGAACAAGTCCCGGAAATCTATTGTCGCGTGGCAATCCCGTTCGTCTTTGTTTTACCTGCAAAAGTGGTGTGAAAGGCAAATTATCTGTGATTCGCGGTAGTATGCCTGTAGGCAAATAAGTACAGTATTCCGGAGCGTCCCCTCGCACCCCATTTCTAAAGCACGTTTGCTAATAGTCCGCAAGTTGGTATAGGCAGATTAGATTTCCATCTTCCGCTCACTCTATCCCCGACTAACAATACTCAACTAATGTGTTCCGCAGATTCAAGGCAGATGGTTTTGGAGAACGACTTCAACAGCCAGCCGCGCGAAGCGTATTGAATCTCAATCGTGGGTTTGGCGGGCTTCCAACGGCAGGGCCTGACCGGGAGGCATTCTGAAACCTGTTTTATTTGTGCTGGGGTCCGGTACGGTGTCTGTAGACACTTAATATGGAGCATCGCTTTTTACAGCAAGTGGGAGTTGCATACCTGGAAGCCCGGAGCCGTTTTGGACTTGGCGTAAAGGATTCTACCTCCCGCCAAGCTCATACCTTAAATCCCTTATCCTTGAGAATATCTGCAGTTTTGATGTAGAGTGCCAACCAACCGTACACCTAAATGGTAATCATGATGGGTCTATGGCTTCGTTGACTACTGGTTTCATGACACCAGTAGGGGTTTGATTCAGGTAGAGCTTTGCTTGTTGATGAACTGTGGCCTAACAAACCCTATCACTTGGGTGGAGAGATGAGGGGAATAACCCTTTGGCATTTCGCACGACATGAAACGGCCCTGCTTATAAAATTGAAAGGAGAAACATCTTCCATTGAATAGGTCCATCTATGATGCTAACCATTTTTTGATCCCTATTAGAAAGTCGAGAAAAAGCCATTTTGAAGGTAGGAGAAACAAACTGTTTGAACATTCCGGAACTCATTGATGTCACCAACCCACGAAACCAGCAAGAACCCCAGTTTCCTTCCCCATATACTGGTGAAGGGTAAAAAGAAGGGTAGAATATAAAAGTACAAACCACCCACAATTGGAACCCCCGGAGAAGCGAGAAAGCCATAAAAAAATCATGAAATTGCAGGGATATCTAAATCGTGACTACTTTTTGGAAGAACGGAGAGAAAATGCCCAAGGGAGAAAAAGCAGAAAGTAGAATGTATGGTATATGCACAGTTGTCGCCGGACGGATCACAGAAGAAGAAGGGAAAAAAGACAGCCGATAACACCCCATTTTCGCCAACTAGGAAGGAATATGTAACGAATGAAAGGAGTAAAAATGCTATACTGAAACCAAAGGCTCCGCAAGAAGGGAATCTTGGGGAAGAGATCCGGCTATAAAATTACCACGAATACTTGCTTCCAGTATCTTCAGCCTTCCAACCGCTAAAGGGCCCTCGCAGCTGGAGCACCCTTCTTTCTACGGCTGATTTCAACATGCCCCCCACCGCTCTGTCCATGTCCGATAGCATAAAATACGCTTTCTTCCCAGAACAAGTTGTCCATCTGAGGATCTTGCCTATCCCAACTTTTAACACTTTCGAACGGACCTCCGCTACCCTCGTCACCGCTTGCATCGTAAAGAATATTACCGTCCCTGCTCCCACCACCAAGTCTTTCCGCTGAGAGTCTTTGGGCAGCCCGGAAGCCCCATTTGCGGCGTCTCTCCCTCTCTTGGATGATAGCCTTGACATCGTCATATCGCTTTTTTATGCTCTGGTTTCCCATACCGAAATTCTCGTGCTCGGCGATCGATTTCAGAACATTGAACGGCACACTTAAGATGATAGCAGAGTAGATCCCCATTAATTGCGATTCCGAATGTGGAGTCGGCTTGGGAGTTGTTTTCAGGGGTTGGTTAAGTTCCTTAGGGAACCGACAGAGCTTCTGGCTTGAAGGGACGTTGCGGTTTAGCTTGAAGTTGAGCGGGAAAGAGTGAACCAAGAACTCGATAACGTCCATAAATAATTGGTTTTTCAAATCCTTGTAAGGACTGCCTCCATCTCCTACCTCCTCTGATTCGTCTAGGATAAACGCTAGAAGCCTCTCCACCGCTCCACCTTGAAGTTGCATTCCCCACTTTCTGATTCCCCAATTCGCTTTCTGAATGACCTCCGGAATTCCCAACAAGTTGCCTGCCGCGAATAATTCAATGCTTCTCTCCAACATCCTAGCTTCCTCACTTATAGCCGAGCCAGCTAGTTGGTCGCTGTTGCCGGATGAAGTGTTGTCGATACTGTCGGCAGACGGTTTCAGTGCATTAGAACTTCTACGGGTCCATTCAAGAGTTCTATGCTGTGGATGTGCAGGATCGAGGAACGCGTCAAGCTCCCAATCCGGGGCACCATACAGGCTTCTTAAGGCAAGGGTGAAGCTGTCTTCGTTCACGGTCCCGTTGTTAGTCTCAAGCGACAACGTAAGTTTACCGTCCAACAAGGGGTGATTTTTGAATTCGGATCTATCCTGGGTCTCGTTTCCATGTTCCATCTCGTCGGCCCAAGAGGTTTTGGGCGATATCCGATCATGTCCGGACGAGGATGCTATAGCATCGACTTTTTGGATCGAAATCTGAAGCAAGTCATGCAACTTGGCTGATCTTGCTAGGATGAACGAGTGCGTATTGTACTGTCGAACAACTGGACCAGAACTCTCCATATGTTTTATGACTAGAAGAACATCTGCAAGGTTTTTATTCAAAAAATACTGAAGTGTATACGCTTGGAGCCTCTGGGCTGCTTCAGTATTTGCTGGAGTAAAAACCTCGCTACGGACGTGTAATTTGTTACCCCCATGTTGTGTGAATGATCGCTTCCCCAGCTGGCTTACTGTGTAAATCGGCTGTGAACGAGTAGGAATATGAGAGCTTTGGTCATAAGCCTGTTCAGTATCATTTTTATCAATACCAGCTCCATCTTTGGAGTCAAGTGGAGCAATGAACGATATATTTCGAAGACGAGGATTATAGTCACAGATGCTAGATTGTCTTTGCTTTGCTATTTGCAATTTGGTGAGAGCACTGCTGTCCTGTGGTTGCTCGGGAAGAAGAGTCTGCTCCGTAGGTTGAGCCAGAGGAGAATAGGAAAGTTGAGGGCCATGAGAGAGCCCTGGAGGCATACCAAAGGGGTGAGTAGGTGTGAATGGTGTTTGCGGATTTGTACTACTTCCAACCTCCGAAGTATGACCAGAGGTTTCCATTGCCCCCTGGGGCTGGAAAGGAGGCATTGGAGGGAGCAACGATCCTGTATTTGGGGGCGTGATATTTCCCGGAAAAGGATACTGTGCAGGATAAAACATTTGGGGTTGATTTTGAGTCTGTAGGAAGAAGTGTGTGTGATGCGGGATTGGCCCACTGGAGTGTGGAGGCCCAAGGGGTGGATATTGCGAACCGGGCGGCAGTATGTCATGGCTAGCGAATTGATGAAAATGTCTGTTAGGTTGAAAACTGTCCGTATGTGTACTTTCGTAAAACTGGGGCTGCTGATTGGGGGAAAACCTTGAGTGCTGAGAAAAAGCCTGATCAGGAATATCCGACTTGTGGCCGTTTGAAAAGAGGAAATCAGTCCGCCCATTCGGAATTGGTCCATGCTCGATTCCTACTTGATGCAAATTGTCATGTTCAAATTGAGTGGCCTGACTGTTTGATTCAATAGCGGAGCCAGGAAGTGCGGTTTGTTGAGACGATGATTGTTGTGGAGGCAAACCCTCATACAAGGACGACCCTGGCGGGCCATATGCTACGAACTGCTCGGCGGAAGTGACCCCGGCCGTAGTGGTAGGAGTTTGTATCTGTTGCACACCATCAGACGGAGACACCATACGTGGCTGTGATGTAGCCAATTCGTTGCGGTTAGCGTTAGGAGGTGATGGGTCGGGCTCCATTGTAGCAACTTGATAAGATTTCTTTGGTGCTGAATATTCCTCCCCTTCTCTACCTCCAGCCAAGACGATGGCAGCTGTCTCCCTCGGTAGTGGCGTTCCAGGAATACCAGGTTTCAAGGGGAGACTAGCGTGCCCCTGAAGCCCGGCTGGGGAAGGCGTTGAACCTGTACTCGCGCCACGGCCAATGCCCTGCGCAGGAAACTTCTTTGGCCTGGGGCCCATTGGAAGAGCTGGGGGAACAACGGCAGTAATTGACCTACGGGCAGGTGCCTGAGCAGGTGGGGGTCTAGGAGGGAGCGATGCCGGGAGGGTGGAAGAGGAGGGGGGAGGAGGCTTAGGAGGGGTCGGAGGAAGCTTTTCCATGATGAGGCTCCTACAATTCTTAGATGAATATTCAGTGACGAGGTGGTGGTGGAGAAAAGGAGGGAAGGAAACTTGACAACTAACCGGGATAAACCTGGCAGCGGGAGATGCTGGGTTTAGCGACGCCTACGACAAGTAGGCTGGGGGAGTTCTGGTGACGATGATGGGAAGAGGTGCCGATATTGATGAGAGGGGTGGTTGGTCGGGAGGGAGAAGGGAGGGAGGGGTTGAAGAGAGCTGTGACGAGGCGTGAGGAGGGGCTCTGGGCTTGGGGAAACGGGCTTGGGGTTGGTTGCAAACAAACGTGAGCAAAGGAGAAAAAAAAGAAACGAAAAAAATAAAATGAAATGGCTACAGTATTACATCATTGGAATTTTGCGCTCCTAGGGGAAAGGGGAGTCCGAATTGGAGAACTTAGAGACCATATATTTTCCACCATAGGTGATATTATACGGCCAGCTTTTTCTATCATACGTCCAGATTTTCTCTCTCTTAATTTACAGTAAAGTGGGTTGACGTTGGGCACGGATCCAGTGAAGTCGAGCCCCCGGGTTAGCCTTGGCATGTTGTAATGCCAAGACACTGTCGGCCTTAGTCTAGCACAGGAGCAACTCTGCCCGGACAGCACAGTGCTTTTACAATAATTTGTCCGCCTTGTCATGGGCTGTTGGCATCCGCGAACTTCTTGTCTCTAGTTGAAAAATTGGTTATATAAGGTATTTAGGTTCCGCGAGGACTTTCTCGTACGGCCGCTTTAGTACTAGCACGGATTTAACTCCTAGTCTTTGTGGAAGGCTTTTCCGGGAAGCCAAGGAAAATTCCTAGTTCGGGCAAACTGATTGGGCTTTGATAAAGCCCGAGCTGCTATTATACGTGAGTCGAGCTGCCACCCATCTCGCCAGAAGCTAACAAAGGAAGGACCTCGGATTGGAACTAGCTATCTTTCGGGATCAATTAGGATATTCGGGAGCGATTCCTACTCGATTGCTACCAAACCTAGTGTGGGAGGGCGGTGAAACTGCGAGAAGATGCACGTATGGACGATGGATGGAAGGAACGGGACCTTCTGCAGCCGACGACGGATGGAACCTGCACGTAGATCTCATGACACGCCAGAATATTCAAGTATCAGCTGGGCTTCATGAAGGTGCGGTTTCGCTGGTTACGGTCGTTGAAGGCAGGATTGATCATTCATCATGCTTCGTCACTCGGTACGGCATCGTCTTTTGCTTCGAAAGGCTCCTACAGAGTTCCTGGGCTCGGTGATGTCGACCCCTCAACATCTTTGTTGTATTCAAAATATCAATTGCTAGAGCCCTTTTTTTCTCATTTTAGATTATACTAACGCTGTGGGCCCGAATGCCGTCGTGCTAGCGAATTCCGTCAACTGCATCTCCCAACTGATTCGATTTCTAGTATGGCTAGATAGTTGAGGCTGATATAAAAACTCTACATCCACTTCGCCGCCCCCCCACTACTAGCGTTGAAATTGTGGTTCGGGGCTTGGCCTCCTAGGGGGATGTTGATGCTCAGCTTCAAATGCCAACATCCCGCAGTATCATACTAATGTCAAAAGAATGATACCTTGGAGAAGTTTTGGCTTGGCCAGCGGTGATCGCGTCTACCCTTGCACGGCTTGCCCAAAATGGCTGGTCTTGGGCTTTTGGGCCCGTTTCCGGACGATGTGGGATTTCCACACCTAATACACCGTGACATCGTGCAAGAAAAATTTAAATTAGAGTTCTATTATAATGACTTTGTCCTCTTTTTCTTTTAGGAAGTGTAGCTCTTGTGGCTGAGCCCCCCTCTCTTTAACACCATTAAAGACTAGCCCGATGTGAATTTCGGAACCCACGCAACGAATTCATTTATTACCGTTGCTGTAACTGGAGCCAGTGTGTAAAGATTAGGACGATTGGTTTGGCCCCAGATATGGGTTATCCACGGTGGATCTCTCTGGTTTGGCAGGGACCATGGTTTGCAGGCCGTCTCCGTGACTAATATAGAGTGGTGTAGGGTTCTCAGAGTCGGTTTTTGGATCATTGGGGTTATTTATCTTCTGTGCTCGCAACAAATTAACACGGGGTCAGGCTCTCCCTTCAGCCTCTGGCTTTGCTGGGATATATTAGAAACTAATGCTAAACTACTAGCTAGATAAGGTGGCCTAGCTTTCTTCTAGGACTGGGAAGTCGGAAAAATAGACTTATGTCATTACTCGAGTACCCAACTTTGGTATGAAAAGCGAATCATGGTATGGAGGACCTATTTCCCAAGGCCGACAGCCAGCTAGACAAAACAGGAGAAGGGCTATGTTACATGGAGAAGAGAGGCTAGTGTTAAAGCACTGAACTCGTAGGACAACTTAGACAAAGAGAAGGAATCAAAAGTAAAAGAAACATCAAAGCAACAAAGTATTAAATCGAACCCGATGACAGCAATGACAAGAAAACTAGAAATGCCCTGCTTTCCAAAGACGCCCAACGAGTTAACGCCAACTATAGTTGTAAAGAAATCAAGCCGTTATATCTATCCCGAAGCCCTCTGCCAAATATTCATACCCGCCAAGGCTCTAAGTCATACATGGGTGTCACTCTAGGGGCTCACTTTCCTCATGCCGCGCTCTGGACTTCCGCTAGGGCCTGGCACTTCGTTATGAACAAGTCGGTGGTGTTGCCGCATGTTGTCTCTTCGGGAGAAACCCTTCTTTCCCTTCCGTATGCAGCCTGGAAACGGGCAGTCATGTTGCGGCTTCCCGTGAGCATCTCGGTAGTGTCGCTGGAGCTTGTGGAGGTGACTGAAGATCTTGCTGCAGTCTGGTTTTAGACACGGGTGCTGTTCTTTATCCTCGGAGAAGCTGTACGGAGCTGGTGATCTAGGGCTGGGTTAGCCGGAAGAACAGGTCGTCCGGATATCTTCGAAACCCACCTCACAGGACTAGGAGATGACGAGTCTGATTCGTTCTCGCGGCAGTGTCTCGAGTTGAAAGAAGGGCTGGGCTCGAGAACCCAGAGGTTTTCGAGCAGGTTAATGGCATAATTTGCTTTGGGGTGTTGGAGAGGGGGTCGATTTGGACCAAATAGTTGACTTTGGCTGGAGATGTTTGCGGGCCCCATGAGAAAAGGTAGTGGCACCGCCGCCGGGCACGGTGCTAATCCTCCTCTTGAATTATCCATTGCTGTGAACCAAGGATAGGCAGTTGGGGTGTTGTTGTATAAAAGCTGTGAAGAAGGTGACGGGGGCATTGATTGGGCGCGGAGGTTCGCTGAAAGTGCGTGGTGTGTGTAGATATGCTGTCCGTCCGTGGGGAAGAGGAGCCAGCGGGGGGGTAATGTTATACTTATTTTGAGGAAGAACTAAGAGTCCGCGATACCACTTTAATAACCAGGTTGGCAACTCCAGTTGGGTTGGACGGGCTTATGCAAAGCCGTTACGAGATACTTTTTGCATATGCTTATTCGAGATTAATTCTAGCTTGTTCCTTGTGAGGGTGGGAAGGGTTATGCTGTTCTGTTTTTTTTTTCAGCTACTGTAATATGACATTATAGAAGCCTCTTCCCAGTTTCGGTTTAGCTACCTAGGCTTCCCTCAGCGTACGGACATCCGCCACATCTAAGTACAGCACTTCACTATACTGAAGCTGGATACGCCTTCTTGATCTCTCTGCCTAGTACCATACGATACCAGATCATAAGGTGCGTGCGCCAGAGCGATGATGCAAACGTAATGCAATAAACTGCTGATTAACAAGCAGGAGGATTGACTAACAATTTCCCCTCCTTAGGGAATTTTTCCCCCATGGAGCCGGAGACCAACTACTCGAAAATGACATGGTGTACAGTCCATAGCACGAGGATTAAAGCAAGTCTAGATAGGGCATATTTTCAAAGTTTCTGTCAGTTTTGGGCTTTGCGTCCTGCAGCACAGATACAGATTGATATTTTTTTTAAATGCTACCACAAAGGAAGGGAGGGGGCGAAACCAGAGAAAGTTATCGATTGGAGCCACTGAATACTGCGCCCAAATGCAAAACGTGGGTCATGACATGGGGCACCAAAGTGAGAATGTGATCTCTGGTACTCGAGTATACGTATCCCAAGCTTGCCACCCCATGCACTATTATCTTTCATCAAAACCTAGACCTATCGACTTGTGATAAGCAGTATGCCCGGCGGGACGGTGGGGTGGGGTAATGCGGCCACCCCGAGATGGTTTCGCTGCGTGAGTACTAGCTATTAGAGCATACAAGCGCGGGATCTCCCCCACTAGTGTCGAAATTTTATCTTATACGCTGCGATGCTCTAACTTGTAAGTTACTCACAAATACTTTCATCCTTGTACTGGTTATTTACCCGGAAATTGTCGTTCAATGTGCGCAGTCGGGTATTTGGATGGACGGCCTTTGATTGGGGAAAACAGTACATTTGCATGGATAGCCGACCCAGCACCTCACCCCGCGTCAACTCCAAGTATAATATCTTAATATTCACCCTAGAATTCGCCAGGATGGGGACTAGGGCTCGGGCAGGAGATCTCAGCTAATCACCGCCCGGCCGAGAAGAGAGGGTTAGGCAACGGAAAATCTTTTGTCCGGCGCTCTGTGGGACCTAGATCGCTTACCGCGACGCTAGGATAATAAATGATTGAACTTACCTATCGCAATTCAGCCTTCACGAGTGACTATTGGTGACGACAAAAAAGGAAATAAGAGTTCGGGGAGGGACGCAGTATGACAAACCCCCACAGCAAGCAGACCTTGGGCCCCGCAGCCCGCCAACGCAGATCCTAAGTGTGAGCTAGGGGTGCATGAAAAGTAAATCTGGACTGATAAACGAGAAGGTCGGAGAAAATTCATCTTCTGGTGTTTAATTTCTCTGCACTAGACGTTAATGCGCCTAGCCAACCTATGGAATAACAACCCATTGGGACCGAGCATCTAGTCGCCGGTCGTGCTAGGACGCACTGCTTGGGCGCAATCGACGGGCGATCATATTTTTGAGGTCTGAGGATCGGACAAGTAGGTTGTTTTTGCGTGCCCTGCCCTCTCATCACAAAAGAGAAAAGCAAAAAAAAAACACACAAAGGAAAACACAAAGGGAAAAGGTAACACTAGATGTACCATACGTGCAGCCCAAATGGTACCATTTCTGCTCGAGGTCAGGCTCCCACAAATAGGTCCTTGTGAACCGCTAAAAACCCTTTTGGAACAGTATGGGAATTGAGCTTTATGGAGGGACATAGTTGGGACTGGATGTGGCCGGGACATGCACTTTTCCGACACGTAGCACTCAGAACAACATTATTATCGATAAAGAGGAGGGTGTGGATGGCCCTAGTGTACCTCCCTACGTGAGTCGCCAGGCGTTAGGGAAACCAATTCATTCCTTCTGGGGATTGGACGCTGAGAACATACAATTACTCGACGGACCGGAGTTTTAAAGATTCCGTCCAGAGGTGAACATGGCTCGCGTGGAAGTGGGGGGCCCCAGTGTTGGTAAACCAGGGTACACTTTGGCATCCCTACAGGAGGGCAAGAATAGCTTGCTATTTTGAGAATACTACCGAGCGAAGGTGGAGTATCAGCGATTGGTTTAGGCTCGTGGGCAAAATTTTCCCCTGAAGTATCGCAGTCCAGCCACTGAACCCCCAATCGCCTTTGCTTACAAGTATTACTTACTTAGGAATTAAGCATTTGGGACTTAACTTCCGTCGCATCCCAATACTAGCGGTAGATGCAATTCATCATTCTCCGTGGACACCCGAAAGGCAAGGCTGTTTACGAGAGGCCACCCCTAGAACAGATACCTCAAAACTTCCGTGTTAGGATTGTTTGTATACACCACCTCACTTTTGGTTTTTTCAAATGCGATCAACACCACCCGGGACGCAGGGGACGGAAGGACCAACTTCAAGAAAACTACTAGGTGGAGACATCTTTCGGCCTTCCAATCCAGCCCATCAGAAAAACGTTCAACTCAATCTGCAAACGAACCGATGGCGATCAATTCAGCGGGAGCCTAAGCTCAGATAAACATAGCGAACCTGGTAACCTTCTGCTCAGGATTCTTGGGTGGGGGCCGTGTTTCTGCCACTAGGTTCTCCAGATACACCAGTCCTCTCTTAGAGGAAGACTTCTGATGGTGCACTGAGCCGCTATTGGACTCAATCTGTTGTTATCGCAAGGGCTTGGGCTTTTCCGGTGATGCGGTCCAAGCTCCTTCAGCCTTGCCAACTCAAGGGTTGCCGCCGGATCTAGCATCATCCTCGTCCCTGACAGCCCTCAATTAACAGCCCATATTTGCATCTAACCGAGGCATTATGTGTAATGTTGTACACACTGACTGACAGGACACAGCTCGACTACAGTCTTTCATCAGGTCTTGACGAATATCAGCGGGTGACGAACAGGGATTAGCAGGCATTTTTTGTTACCTTACTCGATTTTTTACTGGCCGAATACCCCTGTTCGTCATCCGCTGATATTCGTCAAGACCCGATGAAAGATTGTAACGTAGTCACAATTTGACGCACCCAGCTTTAAGCGGACATCTTGGATCTCGGATAACTTTACCAGTGTGCATCCAGTCAGGTGTGCGAAGTCGCTTTGAGTGCGCTTTTTAGTCCAGCCGCAACAGGCGCACCACACCCTTGCATTTGAGAGCCGTGAACAACAGAGTCCTCTAGCACCTACCAGTATTTTATCTATAATTTCTGTGGAGCGGCGACTTGAAATCTAGATATTTCCCGAACAAAAATAAAATAAGTGCCGAGCACAAGCAATTCTCCTTCCTCTTTCCAGATTTTTCCCAAGCGGAATACCGGTTCTCACACAATACGACGGGGAGACCAGCAATCAGCAACCTACTAGAAAATACCAGGGTTTGTTGGCTTCCTATTTCTGGAAAATATATACAATCCTCCTCGAGGTACTGGTCTAGACCTTTATCAGCTTTTTTCGAGCAATAGCATACTTCCGCATGGATAGTTGATTTTGGACATTCGAAACATTAAAACCCTTTGTAAGCGCGGGGGTGGAAACGATCGCGTTTATAATAACTACTTGGCGCAGCAGAAGCCCAGTCTGTGCCAGAGGCGGACTGGTCCAGCGTCACTCGGAGGTCTTGGCAGGATTCTTGAAGAGCAGACTGGTCTGGGGAAAGAGAAGGTACTTTTCACTTGGTCATTAGATGCGTTATGATACAGTATGAGACCGATACTAGCCAAGGGCTCCTTAATGCGCTCCCCAGAAGGGAATGCCTATCATACATAATATGATACTAGTATCTTTTAATGTAGGCTTTGGGGCTCGGGACCCATCCATCGACCTCGGAAGCGCGCCTAGCAAGTTATGTATCATAATATTATCAGCTAATAAGAATATCATACCAGCTTGGGCGTGTTTTGCCCCACGACAATCAAAAACCCCCAGATGAGCCTAAGGCTTCCACGAGACAGAATGCTGCCCTGTGGCAATCCCCGTTAGATGCGAATTGAATCATGGAGGCAGATAGATCAATTATAGAACTCCAGAAACGGGTCCTAAATTCCAGACGCAAATTGACCACCCTCACCTGCAGCCGAACGCATACCCCCAGACAAGAGGATAACACTCGCGAACCCGGGATCCGGGAAATATAATACCAGAGGCCATTATGAGTACTGCACAGAATGCGGGAGAAAATTGAACCTCTATTGGCTCCGCCTTTAGGATAGATACCTTCCAAAAGCACCGCAAAGTCCCCACTCATAGCCACTCAAAAGCAGCGTTGATGAGATATATCTCACATCAGTCAGGTAACCTCGCTAAAAAATAAAAAAAAATAAAAAAAGGCGGCTGGTGAAATTGAGGTCGACTGCCGCAGCCTGTCTTGTTATTTTTTGTTTTTTGTTTTTTCCTCTGCGATGCAGCAATATGGCAAGGACCTTTTCCATCCTTATTTCCCCGATGCTTAATTAACCTAGAGGTGCCAAATATGCACTGGAGAAAAAGAAAGAAAGAAAGAAAGAAAGAAAACTCTAAAAACCTCACTAAACTGAATGACAAATAGAGTCCATGAGCAGAACTTTGTGATATTGCTGAGTCAGCACATTCAGAAACCACCACGACAACTTTGCCTCCCCCCGAAAAGTAATAAAAAACTTCAATTGGGAGAGGAAAACTATATAGTCATGCTTTCCCCATAGCCAGAGAGCTCTCTTCGAGCAGTTTTAGGTGGCTTGGGCCTCGCCTAGGTAGTTGGAATAGAAAAGCTCACGCTCTCCGGCTTGTTGTTATTGTGAATGATTTTTGATTACTGCAGTGCTCTGACAAAAGTCATCATTAATGACCACATTTACACCAAAATTCTTCGTAAGATAGTGATTCTGGGTATTTAAATCGTGGTATTTCAATATTGAAGTGCCTGGCGCAGTATTGAATGAGCTATAGCTATGCAAAACTGATGAGCTGGACCAATCGATGAACACCACCCAGAGGATAGAGGAATTTGTTATAGAAGTGTGAATTTCAGATTCACCAGGTGTTTAGCTATCTATTGATATATCTTGTGTTTAGTTGATTAAGAAGTGGCAGTGTAAATCCAAATTTCCTAGGCTTAGAATCACGGTCATTTTAGTGTGTTCTAGCAGTACTCGGACACTCTAACGATGACTTTTGTCCAAGGGCTATAAAATGTCCCACCTGTTCACAAAGACTTCTGCGTGGGGGTTGTACGGTAGGAGCCATCCTCTACTAAAGTGGCCTGAAATGATTGCCTGTTGTGAGATTCAAGTCTCTTCTCTTCTGTAAATCCGCCCTCCCCCAAAACTGCCAAGGGCCGTAGGTGAGGCTCCGAATTTGTGCCCCCGCTCCCTGGCTGCGATCGCCCTGATCTTATCCGAAAAAGATCTGAGCGTCCCTTGCTCGATTTGAGGCTTACGAGTGATTTCACAATATTGTTGGAGATGCCCACGTCATTCTGTAGGCGGCGAAGCAGACCTAGCCCTGCCAAAATTAGGATCACCGGAAATATCCAAGGATACGTCAGGGCTCTCATCATGAAAACCTAGTATTGGTGAAAGGTCTGAAGAAATTTATTCTATGATAATAGAGGGTAGGGACTGAATATTACACCCTATTAAACAACCAGCTATGGATAGTCTAACCGAAGGAACTCAGTCCCTCCGATCATAAAGCCCCTAAGAGCGGAGACCCACATAAAACATTCCCGCTTCCTTGCATTCCTATGAACCTATATCTAGCACCACGCGTGTCTAGCAGTCCTGTCCCCTCAAAAGCCACGATCGTACTGAACCTTCGTGGCCCAGATGGTGAATATGCTAATCACTGCTGCATTGGCCACGGTGGCCCAGAAATGCCATTCGTTTGGATTATCCCACTGTTGGACCAGTAGTCCAATGGCAAGAAAAGTTGAAGCAAATCCAATGGTGCAGTCACGAAGACAACCCATGAATACCAAGCCATATATAAGAAGAAAGAGAACCGTAGCCGTGGTGATGATATCACAGAATCTCTCTTGGCAGGTGAACTATTGACTCTTGTGTTAGAGAACTCAAAAGACATTCCCGAAAGGTTCTATACCCCAATAGCGATGCCCCAAGGAAGCATGTAAACTGTGAGTGTGAGTGGAAGGGAAAGAACAGCAAGCCTATTGATAAAGCTAAACTCGTTCGTATCGACCGGCCAACCTCTATCATCGTATTCAACCTAAGTCAGAACCAGTTCAGAAATTACCAATTACTACTTACCGGAGGTTCACTTGCTGGGCCAGGCTTTCATTGTCCGGTACTGGATTTTCCCGCTCATACTGGCGAAGTGCCCCGAACCTGCCCTCATGATCCACCCCACACCCAATGCAAAGTTGGATAAAATCGAGAAACAAGAGTAACTCGCTCCATTTGAAGAGTGAGTGAATCCAAAGGAAGGTCCAAACAAGAATAAAGATATTATGCCTTCATGTTTCATTAATCTGGAGAGTAGCGGAAATAGTTGAGGGGACAAACAAGATGAAGAATATCCCCAGGCGAGCAGCCCTCTGACATTTCATTCCTGTACTGCCTATGCCACAGTGAGTACAGGATTCAGGAGGGAGTTGGTACAGCTCTTCACCTGCTGCGCAGAAAAACCCGGAGAGATATCTCGTTTGGAAAAAGAGCAGAATGAACCAATACAGGATGACGAATTCACGTCTAATAGTGAACCATGTTGGGTTCTCATCACTGATATCCTAGTCAATGTTAGTTTGAGAGTAAATTATATGAGTGTAGGAGCTGACAAAGATTGCTTTGGCTCCATCAGGAGTATAATAGCAGAAAAACGGAAGGGCAAAAGATCCAACCAGGAAGGCGATATTGGCAAGAATCCCGATCAGTATGCAGAATCTATCATGCTCGCTCGGGATAGGAGTTGAGGATCCTAGGTCACCAGATGTTTGTTAGTTGATGGAGTAGCGTAGGAATGAAAATCTGAGTATAATCGATTCAAGTGAGAAAGAGCGTGCCTGCGATCAGTCCGGTATTCTCGGAGGCGTTAGAGCTCGACATGAATTTGACAAACTAGCCGTGAAATTTTAAGAAGCCGGGAAAGGAGGAAGAGGGGATATTCTCTTTGGTCTACGCTTTGAGCAAATGAAGAGAAAGGGGGAAAGATTTATTCGGAGGGAGAGGGAAGAGGAGGGGTTTATTCACTAGCGTAGATGGACACGCGTCTAGTGAAGATATCCAGAATCAACACCCCCCCCCAATGAGAGAAGTAACTGGTTGATGGAATCATATCTTCTATATAGCCCAATCCCTCGAATTGAAAAATGCTGTCGACTCTGAGTTTTACAAAAAATTGGAAGACTCTAGCACTCCAGCCTAGTCTCCCCGAGACAGTATTCTTGGGATTGTACTGCGCAGTGCCTTAGACTCTTATATTGATCTTCTTCTCGCCAAGGTCGTTGATGTTACGGAGATTTGGCTGATTCCAAAGGTTACGGGAGTGTCACAGATCGTTCGAGAGCGTTGCAGATTATTCGGGAGCCTAATGGACCGCCCTAGTGATTTAGCAGTCTGCAGAGAATATTCTACCAATTTGTCTCCCCTTTGCTATTACCGGAGTGCACATAGGAATTGGGCATGCGGGGAGATACAGAGATAGCTGTAGTAATCCATGGAGGGGTTAGGACCCACTACTTGTGTTTTTCCCCATAGGCCCGTCTTTACAATTAGTTTTTTGGTTAGAGAAAAAAGAAGTTGTGGAAGTTGCATCTCGTATCCTTCCTCCCTTCATATTGCCCAATTTCCAAGTGAATCCTCTCGCCATACCTCCCACCGCTATGCGACCCATTTCCCCACCCCGACAACTGAGACTCGAGATCTGGAGCCTCAGGACACTAGTCTGAGAAGACCGTAAAAAACAAGACACGGGTGCCGCAATTGTAGAGGGAACAGTTCAAACCCCATTGGTGGCTGTTGTCCACAGGTAGAACACCATCGCCGTACCCTTTTGTATTGGCACCTAAACAACAACACTGAACAGCTTGAGAGATCAAAGGATTACCATGTGGGAAGCTAATCCAAGCAGCAATCCAGTTCCCGGATATCCCCAGAGTCTCCTTCGCTTTTTGAGTAAAATGCCCTAAAAACCAGAATAATTGGACCCCACACCTGAGGCTTACAGAATTTCCATCTTTGGTTCAGGGGGAGAAGAACAGGGTGAAAGCTAGGAGATAGCCCCAAGGCCCTAGCAGGAGACCCAATTCTCCTAGCTTCCACGGTAATAATAACAATAGTGGGTCTTAATATATCGACCAAATCTCTTATATATCAGAAATTTCTCTCGGGCATTTTCCACCTAAGTATTTGCCTGTTTCGGCGTTGGAACATCAACATCCCCAAGCACTCTCGGTGCGATTCAAGTTCGTAATCCATGGTAGGCAATGGTAATAACCAGTTGACTACCGTCACCGAGGGCATCAGAACAGCTTCCTCCACCATTTCATTCCATTCAAAGGATGACCCCGATCATCCAAATCCACAATACACTGCACCAGGCCAGGCCAAAGAAAACAAAACCACCCGAGCACCATATATGAACCCCTTAGTCTGGTCCCCCGATAGGAGGTGCGCACAGGAGCCGAATCACAGAACTGGAGTTAGAAACTTTCTCACCGATATTCGGACCACATCGCGAGGCCTCTAAAATCGCTGAGCATACTTGCCAAGGAAGCTGCGGGAATTCGTCAAATACTCAAGACCTACAGACCCATAACACGCCTTTGGGGGGGGGGGGGGGGGGGGGTGTTTTAAGGGGCTCGGGTATGCCACTATGAACTTCTCTCTTGCTTTCCCTCAGTTCCTACTGAGCTCTCTTTATTCCCAGAGTGTTTCTATGTATCCACCTCATCCTTAGTGTTTGTAGAGCTTTTTTTTGGTTCCCTCTAGGTCTTAACGTCTGGAATATTTGTATCCCGGTTGGTACCCTTGGTTAGCATCCTCACAGGTCGTCTATTTCAGCACTTCTCATGTCCAGCGGTGTTTGAGCCGCAGCGATCCCACCCTCACCACTTCCTCCAGTGCCCACGTCCGTTACCCGCGAGGCCTTTTATTTCCTCTACCATAAGTTTTCCCCATAATATTATCATACTTGTTTCACCCTATTACCTCTCTGCTATTCCGCCCTCAAGCTGCCGGAAACACTTACTACCACCATCCATTCGATTCCCTTGAGGAGCATATTGGGTCAAACGGAAGGTGGAAGTCCTCCAAAGAATCTGCTCCCCGATAAAAGGGTCTCTGTCTTAAAAAGCTAACCATTATCTATAATCCTACACCCACCTTTATTTTATGGCCTAGACCTACACAAGACTTGCGATTGTTTTCACTTCCCCTTATTTTTTCCACCGCTTACGTCTATCATACACAAGTTCTTCGTTTCCCAAAACCTTCTCCCTCACCTACCCAGAATCTATTCCCTATATTAGCCTCTCATAGCTTCTGTTGGAACAGTCCTCCTTGGTAGCGGATCCAGCTTACGATAAATTGGGAAGAGTCAGTCAGATCCTGAAACATACGGCCTGCTTGCGGGGAACCCTCTCAAGCTAGTATCATACGCGTTCAAACATCGTGATGTTCTAGGTCCTTACTATACTCTATTACGCACAGCTCCCACTCCAGATCTTTGCTTAGCCCCCAAAAGGTTTTAGTATGGTCCCTCAGATCTCGTGACTCTACACAATTTCAGCCTAATAATTATCATACAGTACATACTTGCAGTTTTAATGGCACGAGTGATTTCTCGTGATAAAAGGCAGACGCTCCCAACAGAGCCTCTGGGTTCTGGCTGAGGTTTGCTATCATCTCGTTTTACGAATTGCTCGGTAGAGAGTACAAAAGCTTGCCTTATCAGAAAGGAAATGTCCTAACAACCCCCCCCCCCCAAGTCTTACACTCCTCCAACCCCGGGGAGTCGTTGTCCAGCAATGAAATTCTGGGAAAAAAAATCCCGCAGAAACCTAGGATTTATTACAGCTATTTCAATACTGTACTCAACTAACCCCAAGCCCCCTACCAGCAACAACAGTTCCTATCGGATTTGACCTTTTCCGGGAAAATACTGTCAGTAAGGACAGGTGTCAACAGCACCAAATGACAGCAAAATGCAATTACCAGCAGCAACCCTACGTGGCCGGTGTGCTAGAAAAATAAATGTCATCAGGGGGCAGATACCAGGAAGGTTCGAAGGGAAATTTCCATCTTGGGTGCTAGAGGCTTTCCAAGAAACAAACCCCCAAAGTTCCAATCTGCCTTCTTCCCCCTGTTCCTCTCCCGGCGTCCTTGCTTTTCCTGTAAGATACGTAGGGAAAGGACTGACCAAAACAGTGTTAAGAAAACAGTGAATCACAATAGGGCTTGGGGGGGCTCCTCGTCAGATGCTTCCACTCTCGTTCGTACACATCGAGTCTCATAGCGCCAAATAGCAAATAGCAAGGACGAGACACCCCGAGCGGCGCACAATAAGAATATGGGCCGTCGCACTGCTAAGTGTCGTGGTGCAATGGGCGACTTAAGCCCTCAAGTACAGGCTTTATTCGCTATCTGCTATCCCAACATCCCCAGAGCCTGGTTGAATTCGTCCTCCGACGAAATTTGCTGTGCCAGAGAGGATTATCTCCTCCCGCTCCTCCTTCCCCTTCATCCACATCCACGAGTCCCACCAAATATCTATCTCCTCGACCAAAGAGAAGCAAGAAAAAAAGGCCATGATTTCGATTCTTCACCACAATCCCCCAATACCAACTATCGAGCATGGCCACCGATACCTCAAACATCATTACTCCGAGGAAAGCACCGAAACCCTTATAGTTTTCTCTGGAGCAATGCCCACCTACCCCGGATCAGACCACCATATCCACCAGGCGAACCATGGACCCCATTCATAGAGGCATCACAATAATGGCGGAGGACCTGAATGCGGTCTCAGACATCTCCGTCAAGCTCGATGGCCAAGCAAGGAGAAAGGGGAGAAGAATAAGATTACTACTGCGATCGCTACTATTAATACTACCACTACCACTACTACTACAGGGCTCCCGTATGGGGCTTTGATTCCGGCTCTACTATCAACTCATAGCGCGTCCCCAGAACACTTAAGCATTGCGACAAACCCACGCCCTTACCCACATGTATAAGAAACCCACCACCAACGATAAACTCACGAAAGCCCTACGAAGACTCCACACTAGATACCCCGACTCCCCCAGCCGGAGCACAGGCACGACTCGGTGCTGAAGGTCGCAGAGTATGAGCTCGTTGTTCGCTCTGCCGTGCATGAGGGGGGGACTGTGTGGCCGCCCCAGCTACCAAAGCGCAAGGGGGTAATTCAAGAGCCGCATCGCTGTGGAGGCTAAAGTGAAGGTTGAAGTGGAGAAGGGGCCAGTAAAGCCTACCGCCAAGCTGAAGTCCACGATTTTGAACCCCAAAGCTAGCACGGGCTCAAAAAAGGGGTAGTAGAAACTGCCTGCCACTCCCCCAGCCAGAAGGATGGTAAGGCTGTAAGTCATCAGCCAAAAAGAAAAAAAAGAGCAAAAAAAGATCTGGTGGAATGCCTGTGCGCAATAGAATCATACTTTGAGCCGGCGAAGACCTGTCCACTATGGACACTTATAGCTCGCAAGTATTCGGTTGGTAGACTATTACATACTGGACTGTCCTCCTGCTGGCCACCTCTTGGTTACCGAGACGCTGGTAGACTGGGGTGTGGCTAGCTCTAAGTCACTACGCACTCGCTTCCCACCCTCGCACTACTAGTACAACGGGACTACCACAACCTAACACTATAGAAATTTAAAATTAAATTTTAAATTTTAAAAATTAGATAATCAACTAAGGAAATTGTAATATTATAGCTAGTAAATAATATAAAAACATTATTACCATCTTGTATGGCCTCCATTTGTATCTATCCACTCATTCAATCTTGCTCAGAGAATTAAGTTTTACCCCTTCTTCACTCCTTCAGATAATTCACCAGCACCAGATAGACATCTGGTGAGTTGAGTAGCCAAGATAGATTCTTCATCTACCTCTATTTTTCTACTTTCCTCACTACTATGCAAAAAAGTATTGTCTGTAGCAAGGTAGATTATGTTAGAAAGTCTATCCAGTCTTTCTTTAAAAAGCATAAGATAGGACTAAAAAACTCAGCTCCTTATTTATATAAATTAATGCTAGGCTTGTGTTTTTTTTGCTGATACTTTTCTCCCTGTTCCTCTTTCTCTCAAGAATCAACTTGGTTCTTCACTCTTTGATCACCAAAGCATATAGATCAATGCTACTCCTTCTAAGCCTAATACCAGGTTTCAAGTTTGATCCCTCTTCTGGCTCTTAACTAGTTATAACTCTGACCTCTCTTGTTGTAAAATTTAAATCATCAATAATAGTGACTTTATTCATATAATCAACTCAATTCCATATTCCTTTCTATTTACTCCTTTTTCTAGCAAATACTTTTCCCCTTTTCTTCTTTTTCTTTATTCAAAAATCCTTTTTTTTTGAATATTAAAAGCTTAAAATCAGCTTTTAATCTAATTTTATCAATCATAGTTTTGCTATAATCAATATTCACTTTTTTGATAATATTGCATAATACCTGATGAGATCTAGTAATAATAACAGCCTGCACCACGACTCCATTTGGCCCAGTGATCTCAGTCATGCACTTTTGCTTCCTTGCATTATTAATACCGCCTTCTTCACTGTACATTAAAAATTACACTTCTCAAACAGCAGCCATGCAGATACCGATACACTTAGCTATTAGACTCTTTCCGATCTCAGTGTGCTTATACCGGATATATATTCTGTGATTCAAGTATCTTTTTGCTCCTCGCATATGTAGTCGTATCATAATGGAAGATGCGAAGTGAGTGCAGTTGTGTTGCGCTGTTGCCGCACAGGGGTAGAATTACTTTGCCGATACAACTGTACAACACACAATGAATATTTTTCACAGGTGCACTTCGCTTGTAATATGATCTGTAGGGCAATATCATTGTCAAGGGCATTTATATACCGAATGAAGCACCATGTCAGGTTGCAACTCAGGACGCACAGAACACAAGGGAACACAGCAGCCCGCTGCTTGAGGACAGAATGCAGAGGATGCAACGCTGGATTCCCCGCATCCAAAGATTAAACAGGACGGTTGCTATGCCGCACCAGCACACCAAATACAGGAGATCTATAGCTATCCAGTGGGGCCCCGGCCAGAACACAGTGCCCATGCATCAGACGCAGGATACTTTTTTGCTTACAAAATTCCTAAAGTCCCGGCATCCCCAATAGCAAGGCCGGTATTCATAGTCTACCAGCTACCCCCATTCCACCATCCACCACCAATCTACTCGAGTACTCATCAACGATCTCTCCAATCAGGCACACCGTCGCAGCCCCATATCATACATACTACCTCGAGTCCTCTCGGCTTCCCCGAGAAGCCCACACTCAATCATCCCCCCTGCCACCGCACCCATTCCATCTACCGCAACAACTAGAACAAGAACCCCACGCTAAAAGAGCTCCAGAACTCTTCTCTTTGGATAACTAGGGGGGATCGCCCGAAAAAAAGAAAGGAAAAAAACCGGCCTCTCGCCCTTCTCCGAGTGGAATTCCACCTCTCTAACTCTCTCTACGAGTACCTCTGCGCTCGAAGGCCCTTGCGCAGGCCGGTCATCACCGAGGCTTGTCGGAAATATTAATATTCTCCGCATCCAGGAGTATGGGCATTGGTACTCGAGTATATACTGCACAGTACTCGGACGCAAATCGAAGATTCGCAAAGAGTGACGACCAATCCCGTTTCCCCGCCACTGATAAGAACCTTTCCATGGCAGCCTTTACGGGCACGAGTATGATGTCCGACCACGATATCATGGACGACTATTCGATCCAACCCAATATTTTTCACAGTTACTCCTCTCTTGTGAATGACAAAAAAATTCAGGCAAGTCTCCGAAAAAAAACCCCCCCGAGATGGTTGAAGAAATTGAGGTTCATAATGGTTGATTTCAGAACTACCAATGCTGACATTTATCATGGTTCCTATGAAAACGTCGTCTTGCTAGTGGCGGGCAACTATTTGTTGTCACTCTTTCCGAAATCTTTTAATTTGCGCCCGAGTATGTCTCTAAGATATTGTATCATATGTCGACGGACACGGACACCAAAATCTATAGGTCTATACTGTGTATCAAATCCTGCTATAAATTTCATTTCTGGCCTTAGGACTCCTGTTCCCCTCCACGGGAAGGAGAGTAATAAAAAGAGATTTAAAAAAAAAACATAATCCATGACTTGCGACCCCATGGCTTTTGTATGATAGAGTACTCGAGTAGCCCGGACTGATCACGAACTTCCCCTGGAGAGAAGATGAGGAGGTGGTACTAGTATACAGTATCTATCCTGGCACAGATTCCCCACTCCAGCAACGTAAATACCCACCGAACGAGATCAGACAAACTGAGGAAGGAAAAGCCCGCCCCCCCAAGCTTTTATTTGGGTGTATCCGATCACGGCCAACAACCTGTGCACGTTCCCATTAAGCACGATACTAAGACGAGATCCGGAGCTAGCACAAGAAAAGGTGAGGAACGCAGACGAAAACTATCCTCCTTTTTCTCTTCTTCAAAATGCCTACAGACCTTACCACCACCACCACCACCACCACCACCATCCCTCTCCCAGGAACCGCTTTCCACCAGTCACCATGATGAAAATCGTCGTATCATAGCAGCAGTACTAGTATAGCGAGAACCAGTCAATTACAAGAGCGGAAGGAAGGCGTTTTCGGGCGCGGGGCACTCGGCAGGGCAGCCGGAAAGGTTATCATCACACCCGCACCAATACACGATTACCGCATCGTAGAGGAAGAATCTCACAAGCCGCTGCGGATGGCTACCATTCGGGATGATCAGGGTATCGTCCGACCTTCCAGTCAAGCATCACAAGTCTTGTAGGCCCACCAAGGAGAGAGAGAAGTGATCGGGCCGAGTGAGAAATTGTGATATATGTGAGGGAGCTTTGCGCGGGCGAACTATAAAAGTAATAATTGCTAGTAGATAATATAATAATAATATTCAGGATGCTGGTTGGGGCAACCATTACTAATACAAATGTAATGAGATCGGAAAAATCGGAAAAATCGGAAAAAAGATCTATTACCCTGGCGCCAATATAAACTACAGTATAGTGGAGAGATGTTGTGAGCAGAGGGGAGGGGGAAATGTATGGAGAAGAGAAACGGTGAGGAGGGGAGAAATATGAGTGGTGGGAGTGTAAAGCGGGACGGAATAGAGAGGGGATAAGCCGCCGGAGAGTACCCAAAAGCGCAAGCCAAAGACAAAGAAATGCCCACCGAATCGAACCGCAAAATTACAATAATAATAATAAATAATGATGAAATGGGGGCGCAAAGCGCTACTTATCCAACGCTTGAGCTTGGCACTGCACCCAATTGTTAGCATTTCCAGGTCCAATCAAGCGAGGAAAAGAACATACCATTTGATAATAAACTCCACGGGCCTTAACCAACTCCCCGTGCGTGCCCGACTCCACCACCCTCCCCTCGTCAAATACAAAAATCACATCGGCGGCCTGCACAGTGCTCAATCTATGAGCAACAGCAACAACCGTCCTTCCAACCCGCGCGCGGTCAAAGGCCTTTTGTACGAAGCGCTCACTCTCGCTATCAAGGCTGGCCGTCGCCTCGTCGAGCAACAACATCCTGGGTTTGCGCACAAGCGCGCGAGCGATGGCCACGCGCTGCTTCTGGCCACCTGAGAGTCCCATTCCCTTAGCACCCACAATGGTTTGATACCCATCCGGTAGGGACACTATAAACTCGTGGATGTATGCGTCTTTGCAGGCTTGGATTATCTCTTCGTCGGTGGGGGGAGGGGAGGTGGTGGTTGCACCTAGGCGCACGTTCTCCGCGATCGTGCCGGCGTAAAGAGTTGGTTCCTGCGCTACCAGGGATACCGAGTTGCGGTAGGATGTCACATCTAACTTGGTAATGTCCTCCCCATCAACCTCGATCCTGCCCGAACTGGGATCATAAAACCGCTCCAGCAAAGAGATAGTAGTAGTCTTCCCGCATCCCGAAGCGCCCACGAATGCCGCGAACGAGCCCGCAGGGATTTTCAAATTGAGGTTCTGGAAGATGGGAGTGTCGCGGGTCGGATACTTGAAATTCACGTCTTTGAACACCACCCCACAGCCACTACCCCCCTCGGGCATGGGGCTGCCCGGTGGCGGAGGATTCCTCTCGCGCTTGCCGAGGATCCGGTTTGCGGCCTCGGCGGCTTGTGCAATGTTCTCTGTAAACCCAAAGAACTGCCCGGCATTCTCCCCACCTTGGATGATGGCAATGTAGATTACGAAGAACTCATACATCGACAATTCCTTATCCGCCATGAGCCGGCATCCGTACCAGAAGCAAAGGGCTGTAGCCAGGAGATTCATGCTCTCGCTCGCGGAGAAGATCACCGATGCGAAGGCGCTCCTTCGAAACGACTTCCTCACGTGGCCTTTTAGGAGGACGTCATAACGATTTCGTATACTCTGTTCCATGATCAACGATGAGACTGTGCGGAATGCGCCTACGGCTTCGCTAGCGAATTGCGCGCTTTCTTCAAAGACCTCGGCTGTATCCTTCGCGAAGCCAACCTCAATCCGGATACGAATGAGTCCCGCAGAAAATAGGAATGGAAGAGCGGCACAGATACACACTAGTGCCAACTTCCAACCAACGCAGAGGGAAAGGATGCAACAGCCGATTATGCTTACTGTTGAGATGAGCATCAATCCTGTGCTTGGCCCTAAGAGTTCCTGAAGCGCTGCTGGATGAGTATTTAGTTGTGCCGTCAGGCTTCCTGCTGAATTCCCTTCCGCATCAAAGAATGGGATTCCTTGGCGAAGGACGTTCTCAAAGTACTCGAGACGGTAGTAGGCATTTATGTGGTGGGTTATCGAAGTGAACATTGAGCCCATAAGTGCATATGCGCCACCGACACCAAGAGCGAGGACGAAGAACATCAATGCCCAGTGGTTCTGGCGTTCAACGAATTTATCTTTATCGTGGAGCTCTCCGAAGCCTCCCATAAATTTGCCAAAGAGGATTGCTTGTATGGGTACCGCAGCACCTAAATAGTGTTAGCCCTCATGTGAGGAAACCCGCAGAAAAATCATTACTCACCACCACCAAGACACCCAATAAAACCCATGAGATAGATCGGCCATAAATGTCGCTGTTCCCAGCCAATCAATCTCACACTGCGTAATATCCCCATCACTTTTACCTTTTCCTTCTCAGCTACTGGTGCCGCTTCCTCATCTCGAACTGGAGCTTTTCCGCGTGCGACACTTAGTCTAGATCTCCAAGTAGTGGTCCTATCAAGAACACTACCCTGCGCAGTCTCTACCCTCGCCACTTCTGCAGCCTTGGCAACCTCCTCTATCTCCTCCTCTCCATCCGCACCTCCGGCCTCCTGCATAAGTAACGTCTGCCCGTGTACCAATTGCGTATACGCGCCATCCGGATTAGCCAGCAACTCCTCATGAGTGCCCACTTCAAGAACATTCCCTGCGCCAATAACCACGATTCTATCCGCCTTCCTCACAGTGCTCAATCGATGTGCGATGGTAATCGTTGTACGTCCCTTCGATATCCTATCAAGCGCCTCCTGCACGATTCTCTCATTCCTAGGATCAATCGCGCTGGTAGCCTCGTCAAGGATCAGGATCGGTGGTTTCGAAATGATACTCCGGGCAATAGCTATACGCTGCTTCTGGCCACCAGATAGCTTAATACCTTGCTCACCAACCTTAGTCCCGTACGTATCTGGCAGTTCCTCGATGAACGACGCCGCATTCGCTTCAACACAGGCTTCCTTAACCATAACTAGTTTTTCCTCATCGCTGATGTGCTCCCATTCCGTACCTGTGAGACCGTAGGCTACGTTTTTAAAAACAGACTCGTTAAATAGGAATGGCTCTTGCATGACTAGACCGATTTTACCACGCCACCAGCGAATATTCAGATCCTTGATGTCGATACCCGCGATGCTTACACTGCCCATGCCAGGATCATACCACCGCTCAATAAGCCCGACGATGGTTGACTTCCCGGACCCGGAGCGGCCAACAATAGCCGTAGTCTTGCCTTCCGGGAACGACAGGGACATCCCCTCGCCACCTTCTGCGTTATTCGGATCACCGCCGAGAACAATAACTCGCTCCCGTTCTCCACCACCGGGATAGGCGAACTTGACGTTCTTGAATTCGAGGTCTCCAGATGGGAGCTTTTCCGGTTGCAATCCCTCGGTAGAAAGGGAGTCGATAGAGGGCGTGCGGTCAATCACTTCAAACATACTAGCTGAGGCCGAAGCGGCTTTGCTCATCAGCTGAATTGGTGGGGCGATAGCGCCGAATGACATGACCGCGATTAAAACAGCGAAGAAAACACTAATCCCCGACCAGTCAATGTTGGCTCTCGAGTGCTTCTCAGCATGACCCACTCACGTAATAATAGTCCCCGGATCCTTAATCTCGCCCCTTTGGAATAATTTTATACCGTACCAGAAGCAGATTGCGTAGCTATCAATCCACCACTTATTAGCCTCCCCTCCTTCCCTTCTCCCCATAGCGTGATTCGGCAAGATCTAACTCACCCCGCAAAAATAACGAACCAAATCCCAAAATACTGAATACCAGAATTAGGCGACTTTCTGAGCCCAGCCTTCTTCCCCTCTTCCAAAAGATCTTTATACTTCACTGCAAGCCTCTTCTCAGCACTAAAGCTCTTGGCCGTGCGCACGCTAGTCAATACTTCCTCTGCAAGTTCCGCAGCCTTCTCATGCGCTGCTATAACTGCCTTCTCAAGTCTGATATCAATCGGGATTGAGATCCCATAAATCAAGATACTGGCAGGGAGAATAGTAGCGGTAACAAGAGTCAGCTTCCAATGTGCGACAAAGCTGATGACAAAACCCGATAGAAGCATGGCAACCCCCTGAATGAATGTGGAAGCCTTCTCGGAGATGCCCATTTGCACTGTGTTACTGTGCGTGGTGATGGACACTGCGACTGCTCCTGCGGTACCGGCCTTTGCAGTGGTGGATTCAATTTTGGCCCCGCTCATCATCTTTTGAGTCACGTCGGTTTCGGGGACTTTGGATGCCAGTGCATCAAAGTAGGTGAGGTCCTGGCGGAATATAGAGGTAAGGTATGCCAATCGTAGAGCCGCGGAGACACGTGTTCCCGAGAGGCGGAAGCATGCCTGGTATCATCCTCATTGTCAACCACAAATTCTCCCTCCCAATGAACACGGCGTATGAAGCCACTCACGATACAAATATACCCCGTCAAAAACTTTGCGATAAACAGGTATACAAAGTACAAGCTATGACATCCCAAATGTCAACCCAACTTCTACCTATTGAAACCCCGACCAATGGCGGGATGAAGGGGAGAAGTGAACAAACCACATCTTATTAACAGAATCCATAAACTTGGCCTTGGTAATGGTAGACCCAGGCCTAGAATAATTGGAGATATCCGTAGTTAATTGTCCAAAGATAACAGTCATGAACGGACTAGAGCCCAAGTTAACATCATACTCCGTCACTCACTTATCACCTCCGGCACCGTCATCGCCGTGGCGTTAGGGCAGGGATAAGAAGTAACATACAACGCAGCACCCGTCGCAATGGAAGTAACCGTGCCGACAATCATAAGCGCGGCATCATACTTGTCTCCGAATTTGAGAATCCTCTATGAAGTAAAGATTAGCTTTTGAATTATATCCTTTCGTAGAGAAAAGGTGAAACAAACGATGTAATTCCCCATATCGGCACTCTCTTCTTTCTTTTTCTCACCAGCTCCCTTCCCCTCCCCCGCCTCGTCTTTTTTCGCATCCGCAGTCTCGTCCCCTTCCTTTGCGGTGCCAGAAGCAGTAGCAATGGCAGAAGAAATCTCAATATTCACCCCACTACCATCACCACCCCCCTTACTCCCCTCCTCCTCCTCCTCCCCCTGCCAAGATCTCCGCTCAACATCACCATCCCCATTCCCAGTCATGCTTGTGGTGTAGTAAATTTCGTAAGATACCCGCACAACGAAGCGCCGGAATAAACTATCTATCCAAGAGCAAAAACGGCTCTTACTGTTGCAGGGAGATGCAGACCTCGACAGCTTTATAGAAATTTGTTTAACGAGGAGGAGGAGGGAGAAAGGCTTGGCCTTCGCCTAAGCTATCCTATTGTTAGGAAGGGATTGGACACCTCTGCAAGTAGTACTGTCAAAGAGGCCAAATACAAGATTGTGAATTCGGTTGTGCCACCCAGGAAACGGGGCTAGGATGGGAGGGGGGTCAGTGCCAAGACAGGCCCTGTTTTGTGGGCGGGCTGAAAGAAGAAGGAAGGAGGGGGGGAGCGTGCGAGAGAGATGATGTGAGCTAATAGATTGGTTGACTGACTGATTGCTGAGTGTGGTGTATCAGTGGTCAATGGAGTGCAGCACGTCAAAGAAAAAGGCTTTGAAAGGGCGATTCTCTGATACAAGAGTATCATACCATGCAGTAACTCACCAACTTCAGTACCGGTACTACTACAACCAGCCTCACTACCAGTACTAGTAGTCAACACTCTACAAACTACAGGCGATACAGGCCTAGAGCTCATAAGCTATCACTCGAGAAGAACTCTTATCCCAGCAACCTTCGCTACGATAGTTGCGGTAGCTACTAGCACAGTACTCTACAGCCGTGTCCGGAAAGTTCTTTTGCCATCCAACCCAGCAAGCCAACTCAACTCCGTGCCCACAGAGACAAGGTGAGAAATGAATCCAACCACAAGGCATGGCGGACTGCAGATGGTAAGTCTTATCCACAAGCCAACCCAGTAATAATAATAGTCTAGCGGTGAGCGAGCAATACTCCTATGTTGATAGGAATTAGAATTTTGGATATAAATGGAAACTGAATAACAAACTAAATATTGAGCTCCGACATCATAGTTTATGCCCCTACGGTAACTCTTAAAAAAAGCGCACCTATGACTTAATCGTCCACTACCGATATATTTTTATATACTTGTAAATGTTAAGGGGGATCCTTCCATTCGGGATAGGAAAAATTACAAGTATTTCACTAGTAAACTACCTGTATCCCCGTTCGTCCGGCAGTGCACCACAGTAAGAGAACCCCGGGTACCCGTACTCAAAAAAGTGCCGGTACGGTAATCTTTCCTACTATTTGGGGGGTTATCGGCTATGGGACACCCGTTGCGATGCAGGGGTACGAGAAGCTTCCGGACAAGCCTCTGAGCAAGAACGATGCGCCAGTCTCCGGCTTCATATTCCGCATATTCTCACCACACCTCCCCTCCCCCCCCTTCCTTGGCAAAGTTCCTCCTCCTCCACGGTACCGCGTTATGAGTCAAAGGCTCAAATTGAAAGTGCAAGGACACTCTCTTTGGAAAGTCCTTATGCTCTGTCATACGCGGCATTGCTTTTTTACCCCACCTCACCCGCCCATCCGATGACTCCAGAAACTTAAAACTTAATATTTGAGACAACTTTAATTTGAGGGTGGCGTCGGAGCATAGTTGGGCCGTTAGAGTCATGGGGGTGTTGGAGTGGTGAACTCGCTATCCATTGGTGCTTTATTTCAACTTTTCTCCAATTGACCGCGAAAGTGAAAGGAAGGGGGCTGAGGGGAGGGGTTTGTTTGTTTGTTGACGCGTTTACCATACGGCGCGTCGTGTTTTGGTCTGGTGATGGTATTGATGCGGTGCATGATGACCGGGTGAAACCGGATTTCGAGTGAGGCTCAGTGATGCTTTGCCGGATTTATTGCACTTTCTTACTGCATGGGTTTGGATATGTGTTTCTTTGGGAGGACAGTTGTTCTTCATGTTCTGTGACTATGGAATCGGGAGCTTCTGACTGATAGTTGTCCTCAATTCTGCTTAAGGATAGCTAGCGATAACACCAACATCTACAGGATGACACAGAGTATTGAGTATGAGATGCTGCATGATCCTCGCCTCCGCGCAACCACCATCACAACTCATCGGGCCACTCACTGGATCGGAGGGGAATTATTTTTGTGCAAAACCCGCTCACGATCCCGTGAACCAACGTCACCAACGTCGAATATACAACTTCTGCCTTTATTCACCGCCCGCTCCACCAACCTGTGATCGAGCTCAGCACTCCGGTATTCCCGCCCTTGGCATGGTCATTCGTGCCAGGTCGATTGAGAATTTCATCTTTTACAACCTGTGATTCCATGCTCTGTCTGCGCAATTCTTCCTCCTTCTCTGCGGGTGTGAGACCACTCAAGGCCCAAGTCTTTAGCTTACCCGCTACCGTGTTTGATTCGCCACGGGGAGTGGCAGCGGTGGTGGGGGTAGGTGTAGCGGCTGCCGCAAGGGCTACGGATTCGTTGTTTGGAGTTGCAGCAGCATCAGCGGCTTTGAGGGCTTTTTGTTCTTCGAGCTGCAATACTGGTCAGTTTGATAGAGAGTCGTGGAAGAGGGAAGGGAGAGGCGTGGAGAGGAAGATATACATATGCTCGCTTCTTCCTCCTGGCATACATGATCATGTCGATACTAGCGAATATCGTAAATCCTCCGCAGAGTACTAGAAGTGATAGATAGCATGGTCAATCACTATCTTCCACTACGCATCACCCTCCCGGCCACATCCATTCATCTGATTGAGGAAGAGAGGGAGAAACAGACTGGTAGCACCGATCAGGCTCTTGGCCACAACCCTATGAGCTTTATCTGCCCACACTCTCCCCCGGACAATAATCTTATCGACCGTGCTGATCTGATCCAACTTTGCTCTCCTCGCCGCCTCACGGAGACGGGCGGTCCGTTGCTGCGGCGTTTCTACGGCAGTTGCTGTGGCTGCGACGGGCATTGGTGTTCGGGTGAAAGCGTGGGGGCCGGTGGGCGTGAAGCGGGTAGCATCCGCGACCGAACGGGGAGGGGGAACCATGGTGTACAAAAAGGGAAAAGGAGGGGGGAGTGGAAGGAAATATTGTAGTGAGTGAAGGGTGGATGTTGTCGTCGTCGTCGCCGTCGTTGTGGTTCTCTTTTCGTTGATTGTAACTAGTACTCTGGTTTGGGAGGGCTCTTACTGGATTGGCGGCGGTGGTGATGGGGTGATGGGGAGGTGGAGATGATGTCGGTCAAAACGGGAAAAAAGAAATGGCTATTTTCCCTTTCTTTCGGGTTTGCTGTTCCAGACCATTTTTCGTTTTTAGTTTCTTTTCCTTCCCTCTGTGCCGCGGAGAATTTTCTCTTCCGAGTTTGACATCTCCCTTTCTATTCCCTTCCAAAATTCTGGCCGGCCTTTCTCACAATAACCCTATCCTTTACCCCCAGCACTGTGCAGTGCAGTAGGCTAAAAAGAGGGTCGCGTCTTCCCAACTCAACCAACCTCAACCCAACCTCAACCCCCCCCCCCTCTTCTCCCTCTACCGTGAGCAACCGCGTCTTTCTAGATATCCCCTCCAGGAAGTATAAAGCTTAGTTACACCTTGAAAGTCGTACAATTGGGGGAAAGAAAACAAAACGTGGGCAGGAAAAAACTCTTCAGTAGCGATATTATACCCTGTTGCTTTTTCTCCTCTTCCTCCTGTTACCCAACGATAAATTCATCTGAGTACGGTAGATAAGTTTAATGGCAGTCAACGACGACCTCACAAGAATCCTCCAGATCCTAGCAGAATCTACACAGGCCGCACCACAACCACTGCCTCCGGTCCGTAGTGATGAAGATGATGATTCGTATAGCCCCCCTCCAGCGATTACACCGGACCCGAGACAGACCTATCCTCCCCCGTCCGTTCATGTCCCTGAAGAAGTTCTTGATCCGAGTAGGATTGAGGAGTGGAATGCGGCCTTGAAGTATGTTATGAGGGAATTGTATAAGAATGAGGCTATAATGACTGGCATTAAAAAGGTGGGATACATTGGAGTGGGAGGGATATGGGTGGTTATAGACGGACAGACAAAGGCAGGGGCTGATGGATGGTGATTACAGATGATCAATTCTCAACACGAGCATGAGAAGGCATGGTGCGTAGCTTTGACGGAGGGCCAATCGTAGGTATTTCTATTAACCGCGTGCAGGTTCCATGCCAGAGAGGAAATAGTCAACAAGCATAAAGCACGCAAGGAGAGTGGGAAGAAGGTTGAAGACGTCCTGTGAGCCCCCTTCCTTACTCACCTTCCCACTACCCTATCTGCTAGAAAACCCCTACTGACCTGTCCTCCCAGACGCAAACTCGGAACTTTTCCGCTTGCTCAGCAGGCCATAGTCCAGCCAGTAAGTACAATATCTTGCCCTCCCCCTACCCGGTATGCCTAGGCCATAACCTAGGTTACATGCCATAGATTTTCCTGTAGCTAGCTACAAATAAACCGCGGAATTAACAAAAAAAAACCCCCTACTCGGTATGCCAGCGGCTAATGCGAGCATCGCAGACCGCCGAGAGCGAGGCCGAAGAACTCGCCGTATTCGACAGAAAAGTCTATACTCGCAGCGAGCAGATGGTAGCCCACATGACGAGGGAATTCGGCTCGATGGGGATTCCATTCTTTTGTCATCCAAATTCAGCAAGTCCCGAGATGCTGGATCGAAAGCGCCGGATGGTGGAGTTGCTCCAGGACTTGAGCGAATGATCACCTCTCATCCAAATAATTATCATGTCCATGTTCTTTACTTTGTTCTCCTGGTTCGGCGGCGTTTGCAATCGGATGGCATGCGTAGGGTTAATTAGATACTATACTTGAGGTTATATCCGGGAACATTGTTTTGCTTTTAATCAAACTACAAGTACCGCAGACTACTATTCTTTCATTCTTTCATTTCCTTCCGTGTTTCTTAGTCTCTCATAAACCACCTCCGGGCAGTTTTGGGATAAAAACACACTGCTTTCCGTGATCACGTGACCACAAAGGTTCTTTTAGCTCGAGCCTCAACTCTTGTCCCGACATCCCACTATCAGCTATCACTCCGCCTAGCAGCACAACACAATACGATGCGACGAGCAATCCCTCGGATAACCCGCTCAGTGACTACACGCCCATGCTGTCACCCCACCACACCCGCCACCACTCCCCGCCGCTTCGCCACGGCAATTCCTAAAAAGGCCGACCTGCCTCTGCAAGAAATCCTCCGCCGCAAGATCTGGGGAACGGATGAGGCCCCCGGCGCCCCCGGCATGCTTCCGCCCGCCCTGCCAGTGCCTGTAGTCGAAGAGCCAACAAAAGAAGAGGGGTACATTGAAGAGGGCGATGGTAGGACATTACCGGTCGTTGGCTTGGTGCCTGGATTAACGGAGTGGGATGTTCCGACGTATGTGCACATTTCTCTTTCTTTCCCTCTTTCTTTCTTTCTTCCTTATTACGATGTCTGGATGGGCTGACGGGAGGGGGGTAGATTCGCAAAATTTCCCGAACCACCGAGTACTGAGGCTATTCATGCTGCTGTACATCGTGCCGTAGTGGAGGTTTACACGCACGCGCTGAACGGAAAGCCCGTTGATACTCCAGCGGTGGATGGGAGTGTTGCGGAAGAAGGGTTTACGCCTCGTGTGCGCATTGAAGTTAGACAGAATGGAGAGGCGGTGTTCCATTATGGTGATGAGAGTGTTGAAGGGGAGATTTTGAAGATGAGCACTAGGGTTGAAGGGGAGGAGGGGGAGGGGGAGGGTGTTATGGGAGAGTGGTTGCAGGAGGGATTGGATGGAAAGGGGTGGGTGGAGCTAGGATTTCGTGGGGATGATATTAAGTTTGCAGTACTGGCCTTCTCTGGCTTTTGAAAGGGCTGTGTTGACCGAGCGTAGGTCTACAAAAGGGTCTACCAACTCACCGGTATAAGGATTGCGGATCCGGATATCACTCGGACAAAAACAGTGGCCGATCTTTGTTCTCCTCCCCATCTCGCTCTCCCCCCCCGATCTTTCACGCAATAGCTAATGGATAATAGTGACCCACCTAGTCGCTAAACCTCCACCGACAAAACTCTTCGACATCCTAACTACCGAAACTAAGCTCCCCACCCTTCCGAATGTCAAGATCATTCAACGGAGAGTTAGGCCATGGGATCGCGAGAGGGCTATTGGAATGGAGCAACCATTTGAGAAGGCTGTTGAGTACAGATATCCCTTCGAAGAGGCGAAGAAGTAGGCTCTGGCGGGGAGTTGTATATATGAATTTTAGTTACTGGGTTACGTTAGAATTGGTTTGGGCCGTTCCTTGCGGTGTCTAGTCTCGGTAGCGCATCCTGCATATGATGATGGCGACCACCACTCGGCCTGTTTGCTTTTCTGTATGAGCTTCCGCGTACAGTGGCTTAGATCTAGTATTTAAGCGGCCAGCTCTCCCGCTTAGCCCCCTCCTTGTATCCTCCTAGCATTCTCATCATTTCCATTTCCATTTCTCCATACCAGACAAGAGCATTTCGCAATTGGACAAATCCGTACCTTTTATAAATCCCACTTACTTACTACCATTCCAAGCAAGTCATTTAGCTCCTAATTTTCATCCTTCCAATAATTCTCATTTTGACGGGGGGGTGCTGTGCGACACCCCCGGTGGACGTGTGTGTGTGTGGTCAATGACAAAAGATTGTCGTCAAATCCCTGAACTATATCTGTAACAAGCGGCGTGGTATCATAGTTGGTGTTGCGGAAGAGGGGGGGAGAGGGGATAAAATCTGGCTTCCTTTAGTTGGTATTTTTTGCAGCATATTATCGGAATGGGGATCGGAGAGGACGGAAGGATCGGAGAAACGATAGGAGCAGTTTCAGAAGAGGATTTCGGCATCACTGAGGGACATCAGTTGGATAGCCAGGATGGGTTGGACATTTCTTTACGCTGGAGCTTTTTTCTGAGTCTTTCATTGTTGTGCTTGCAGACTTTGGTAAATTGGTATCTGGCTCCCCATGAATTGAATCGATTATGGCCTGTGAGTTTTGCTTTCATCTGGGGGATTCATCTTCTGTAGTGCTCGGCTCGGTTTCTATTTCTTGTTTTCCAGAAAGTGGACCTACCAACCTGGCCTCTTGTTTTCAGTACTTAGAGGCCGAAGGAGTAGAAGAAGAAGGAGAGGCTCCAAGTAGTATCACCGACGTCTACTTCGCACGGATCAACCGGACAGCAGTGAAGGCCACTGAAATGAGGGATGCGGGAAAACGAATTCTAGACTCTCTCTCTCTCTCTCTCTCTCTCCGCTTTCATTCATTCATTTCATCTTCCGGTCTCTCCTCTCCCGCAATCAAACGCTCTAATCTACTTCGGGCCTTCTTTTTTGCTTGCTCCAAACGCTTGGTGAAGCCTATTCAGATGCTGATTTTATATTAGAGGCCTCTGACCTTGGCAGGTGTAAAAAGGCAACAGGATCACAACTACCCATCCGTGAGCTGAGCGAGGGCAAGGGTTCATGTCTCGGACCTGCTACTTCCCACGGAATAGCACACCCCTTCAGGCTGAAGCAACTGTGGACCAACGAATTGGAGGATCGGAAGCACTGCTGAGCCTAACATAAAGATTTAGATTTCATAGAAAAAGGGAAAGTGCAACTAACAACATAAGTTGTGGGTCATAGGAGGGTAGAAAGAGATAGACTAGCTGCATAATATTCATGGGCATAAGAACGAGAACCTTGGAGCTCGCGGTCCAAACCGGCTATAGGTTAGACGGGAGGTTAAGGCTAAGAAAGAAAAGGCGAGGGCAACGACATTCACAAGCCCTCCCGGGGGCTATGCCGGGATAAACTGCGTCAACAGTGCAAGAGTATGGAGGTATCATATCGATAGCTTCAGATTTGTTGTCCGGAACGTATTGAAGTTGTTGTTGGAGCGGCTGGTGTCATATCAGTAGTGGTATGAGCTGTATACTGGGAATGATCATTGGCATGGGAATGGCGGAATGGCGGAATCCCTGGAATGCGGAAGTGGTATGTGTGCGAGTTTGAAATGTTGAAATGTTGGAATGTTGGAATTCTGGGGGCTGCGCTGAACTTGGAAACTTGTATATATTGACTATTGTTGTTGTTATGACGGGTGAGAGTAATTGAGATGTTATAAGGGTCAATTTCGGATTTCAAGATTTGATATACCTCCACGAGTGATAAGAGATGACGATGACTTCTCACTACGCACTGTAAACGAAATAAGAGCAAATACGGCACCGAGAGAGCAATAGTGGGAGAGAGGATAATGATAGCGTGCAACTAGAAGTATATTCGTCGTACATGGGTTGCTTGCTAAACTGACGGTAATGACAGGAGTATATATGGAAAACAAAACACCATTCTCAGTCTTCCAACCATCACCACACATTTCCACTTCTTTCCGCAAATGCCTCCTTATCGCCTTTTCTATCCTTCAAAGAAACAAATGAAATAAACACTCCGTTATCCCTGAACAAAAGAAATGTATGACAAAAGAAAACTTCCTCCATTTCCGTAGCCTTCATGCTTTCCATTGTCCTATCCATCCGTCAATGAAACATCTTTCTTAACCTCCGTGCTTTGACGAAACAAAAGAAACCAACATGCCGAGCAGCTTTTCCAACACACTGGAGGTCCAGAAATGGCTCCCCCGCTGGACAGACCGGTACAGCAGATGGGACGATTCCCTGATATACTCCTCCATATCGTAAGTAGAGTGTAAGCATTTGCCACGGATTCTGGCGGAAACTTGTAGCACCACAAAATGCCCCCTCCTTCATAACTAGACAACCTCCCATCCGGCCCTAGTATCGCGAAGTATCTCTTCCTCTATCTCTCCAACGGATATGTACCCCGCCAGTCCCATGCACGGTCTAAATTGATCGGGCAATCACCCCAATACCAGTTTCACACCTTTCTCGACGTCGACTATGTTACTAGATCCACGTCAGCTCGAAGAGATAGGTAGAGAGCAGATGGAAACATACCTTCCGCCCTCCTGACAAGTATGCCGATTAGTTTCCGATTCCTGAGAACATACAATTGAATGGTGCAGCCGCCCCCCCCTTCGCTAGGGGACATCTTCAGAAGAGCACTTGGAAGTGGTGCTTGTGCCAACCGCCGCACCGAATTCAGGTTCCCAGCTTGCAGGTATCCGGTATGAGGTAGACGGAGCCACAAGCTACTTGCGACTGGCTCGCGGTTTCGTCTACCAGAGTATTTTGGTCTAGTTTGACGATCCGCACATATAATTTGCCACGCAAATCCTCGAACCCCGCGTTCTGGTGCCGGTACTCCGCACCGGATGCTGGTGAATTGCGCAGCTGCAGCCGTTGCTGGTCCCGGAGTAGTTCGGGATCATCGGGGATCACTCGTGTTTTGATTCTGAATTTAGTGTAAGGATTAGAGGGGTTCTTGTCCCTGGAACAGCTCTTATTTAGCACACTCATGTGGTTATTTCTGTCCGAAGCCAAAAGGAAAGCTAGGGATGATAAGGGCACGGCAGGGCTGGGGCGGAGAGAGGTAGGAGGGGTGTTGGGGAATAGAGTTGAGGGATGTGGTACAGGTGTATATACGAGCAGCCCAGCTGTATTCTGGATAGGGGGTGCTCTGGCGGTGATGACGCGGATGTTTTTAGTCGTGTGCCGGACCCAAACATAGAAGCTCCTCCACTTTTAGGCCATGCTTCTTCCTGATGGTACACTTAAGGAGCTCAATAGAACCCGGTTGGATACTATTCATGTACCCGTACGACAAAGATTTAACTTCAATGGGAGCGGTTAGTGGCTGCGGCTATGGGAATGAGCCTAGATCCTCATCTTAATACCCTCTAGCCTTTACCAACTTACATTGAGCGGGAGCTCATTGCAATGAAATACGTGAGATGTTGGATGTTCGGGGCTCCCACAGTGACCTTTTCTTCTTACATCCAAACCGATAATACTCACCCAATCATATAAATTGGTGCTGTTCAGATATATATGCCTAAAGGAAATTTAGATGAACCCTGACCCTACCTTTTCGTTCCGGAGAGTTTATATCCGCTGCTTCTGTGGTGCAATTGCGCTCATAACGCCGGCATGACACCTTGTTGGTGCCAACTTATCTGCCTAGAGAGGGTGAAACTATACCCACAAGAAGGCGAGAAAAGTGCCCACTACAAAGTTATCCCACCGTCATATGATATATTGACCATTTGCCATCATATCCATAAGGAGGATGCCGGCAAATGAGGTACCCCACCGGAAAATCCTGTTTGCTTTTAATAAGTGAAAAAGAAAAAGAAACCATAGAGCTGCGGTACCTCATTTCTGCTAATGGAGTAGGATGGGCGGACACCACGGATACCGATAAACTATCCAGTGAAGGGAGGGAGGGGTATAAAAGGCTCCGCTGCTGCCTTACGTTTTGCCGGGGAAAAAACAAAGAAAACATCGCTTTCTTTGGAGTGATTGACTAACGCTAGATAGGCATTATGATACCATTGTCGGGATGGAGGGCAAGGCTGCCATTTAGAGTCTGGGAAATAGGTATCCTTTCCCTCATCCTCCCTAACCACCTCCTTTACAACTCCAAGCTTTATGACCAGCCTCAACGGTCCCTAATCATCACTTCCATCTATTCTGGTACGAGGCTTATCCGACCAGGGATGAATTTTACAACTTCGGGCTTACAGTACCGGTACTCCCCGAGGCCGATCTCGGGGGATGATCATTTGCATTAGAGGCGAAAGGGGGGATACAGGATTTTGTCAAGCAAGACTCTCTAGAGGAGTGGGGCTATCACTGGTATCAATGATGGGACCTGGATATCCTATATCCTTATTTTCCAGCAATGGATTAACAGGGAGGGGTACGCCATTGGGCAAATGAGCGTGACCCGGACATCACAGCTCGTGAACTAGTAAATGGTTTGTGATTACTGGTTTGAAACCCCTCTGATCAGAACAACCTCTTATTAAAAGGTAAGGTCGGGGATCATTTTGTAGCTCGTCTAACTTAAGGCTAACTGCCATTATCCACGTAGCGACGCTGGCAATTTTACGGCTTTAACCCCGGCAAAACGTTAATCCATATAACTATTACAGCCCCGGCTGTGGTGGGCCTACGAAATCTTCCGCGCTGGTGATACAGTGTCTATTACTCTTGCCATGAATGCGATATCCGGCTTCTCCGCCGCCCAATCGCATACGAGTGATACAAAGAGAGCTCACTAGGCATAAACTTGGCCGAAATTTGCCTCTTCTACCAGCACCAGAACATGCTATCATCAGTGGCGTGTCACCGTGTGCGATATCATGGGAACCTCCAGGTTGGTGCACAGATGATTATCTGACGAACCCATACGCTATCATCTCGAAAGCTGCACGACGGAAGATTGCCGATGATTGGAACAGAGAAATCCCTCCTGAGCCTCGGGGTTATCAAAGCCAACCAACTGATTTAGACGGATTGGATGCACCTACAAGTGCATTCCTAACTGTACCCACGATGAAAGCGCGCTGGTGAGGAAACCAGGGTTTTTGGTAGGCAAAAAAGGAAACAGCCAAGGCAGGGTAACTAAAAATCACCTGTCACTGATCCCTGTTCGCCACCCGCCGAGTTTCGTCGTTGGTATGATACTTTGGTTGAGAATGTCCAGTAGTTTCATTGGCTGGTTCAAAGTAGCGTCTCAGAGAAGTATCTCAGTGACTGGTCAGAGTTCGTCCCAGCACCTCTCTGGCCAAATTCTGGTTGTGCACGTACGATAGCTAATTGAGTACCTGAAGGCCCCTCCGACGGATATTCGCGGCCGCATGAGGGGTGAGCTCTGATATGTAACCCTTAATGCAAGGCATTCCTCCAGGCTACAGTGCGCCCAAGATTATCAACCGTGCCCGATCACCAGCCGGGGCAGTGGGACAATCCACTCGATTGTCGTGCCCACTACCCCCCACTTCTTCTCGGCATGTTCTGGATACCGGTACCTAAACCGTGGTGACGATGAGCAGTCGAGCGCATAGAAGCGGGTGGATCTTAAGATTGTGGCATCAGGGAGAGAGTTTGGGTGTCTCAGCACAGAGTGATTGCCTGTTCAGAAGCACACTATGCCTTAAACTTGTGGGTTTTCTCGATCTGACTTTGTTTTCGGATAACTTATTCGCAACAGCCGCAGATTTAGCTCACTTCTCTAATACGGCGCAGCACTGGTATGCCCGCCTGGTGGCACCGGGTGGGCAGGGTAACGATATTCCGCTAATGAAACAAAAAAAGGCAGCATCTCCATTCATTTTTTTCATGGAGTTCGCAGCGGGACACGGTATCAGTTAAAATCCTAGGAGACCCATCTTATAGTACCGCGCTCGGGGGTGGGGGGCAATCGCAGAACTATTTCCGTTAATCCCATACAAGCCTCGATGAAGACAAGAGATGTTTTCTAATTTCCAGCGGCCCCCGTGAATACAAGTCCAACCTAAGGTATCATATAGCCAATTTTCTTACCTACGAGGCGCACCCCCCTTGCGTTCTTCCGTTTCTTTTCTTTTGTAGCGCATTCAGATGATTGAACAAGTAGGTGGAGGAGAAGGTTTTTATTTCAGCCCTACAATAAATATTGCAAGGAAAACACACTAATTTAGTGTTCTCAAATATACTATATTTGAAAAAACGGATTTCGTTTAGAATAAATCAAAAACAAACAGAAATGCCCGCTCCAGCCTTCAGGATTTCATCCCCTTCTGTTGAACGCAAGTCGACCGTAACTATCCGACCAAAACCATCCACCGTCTCCCGTGCCTACGATAATTGTCTGACGTTGTTCGTTACCGCCATGGCGAGGTACGAGATATGAGCGGGGTGTCGGATCTCGTGGGGTCTTAATTTATTTGTGCTGCGGGGAGATATTAGCTGACTGAGGGAGAACATTGATTTCTTGGCACTTACAGGGCAGCCCTCGCAAGTGCACGATGCACCACAGGCACAAGAACCAGAAGTGTCACAACCGCAGCCACCCATGATGATGATTTGTGTTTGAAGCGTGGAAGTTTGTTTGAAAATTTAAAAGTTTGAAGATTGGATGTGAAGTTGATTAGATTGCTCGTCACCGCCGCTGGTGAAGAAAGGACAGATATGGGGTGGGGGGAAGAGGGGCCCTTTTATGCTTTTCACGAGCGGTGCATGTTTGGTCGTTTCTCGCCACTTGCATACCCCAACTACTAGTCTTGTTCGAAATTCCAACCAGACTGGCTTTGTTCGAGGTCAGGCTAGATGCGCAAATTGTGCGGGGTCAGAAGCGAGATTGTTGCTTTGTCACACCATCCCACTTTGAGCTTGGGGCATCAATGCTTGAACTGGTAGGTTGGCCAGCCTGTGATATGCTGATCATCACTTCTAAGTGGTTCTCTACGGGCAGTTGTTGCGGTATTCCTTTTCTCGGCGCAATTACTATGAAGCGCAGTACGCTGCTTGGCCTTGTGCTAGTACAGCGGATCAACTGCAGAGGATAGTCTGTAACTTTCCTACCCGAGTAGAGCTTATTCCCCTTCTATCATGATTTATCATACCGGTACTCGGCCACATCTTAGCAGCACGAAGGTAGTCTACTCATGTTGCCGGATCGAAATGTTGCCTCTTCTCCGGTACGCCACCGCCAAAATGGGGGCAACTCCAATTTGGCGATTTGAGTACAATCTTCCCCTGCTTGGTGTGGTGTTGTCTCCTAATGGCAACTAATTGCCATCTGATCATATTACTCGTAGTATCGGGGTCATGCATTAGAACAGTAACGCAGATTTAACTCAACTACTACAAGTAATTAAAGGCGAGAATCTAGGGTATTACTTCTCACATACCCGAGCAAGACATTTCCGATCGGACTTTATTTTTTGATCCAAGGGCACAGACAGCGATAGAACCTCAAGAAAACGATTGCGATGTTTGTGCGTTTTTCCAGCGGCGTCCGGCATCCAACCATGTTCGGACAGAGGGGTTACGGTACCTCCTCCATTACTTACGAGAATTAGTGAAATCGGGTAGCAGCCTATGAAGCTGGAACTCTAAGTTCTCGGCTGACTGAAGGATCACCAAGCACCGGAGCGCAGTTCATACTAGCAGTTCTCGCTGGCTGTGAATATTGACCTACTGTGATTCTCTGAAAGCATCCGAACACAGGATATCGTCAGTCTACTACCTATCATCGCTAGCTTAAGGGTACAGCGCGCTGCTCACCAAATAAACAACCAGACGAAAGTCCACAAAATACCATTCACGATGAGATCAAGAGGGGAGCGATAGCAACTGTAGACTACCCCACCTCTCTCGCCTCCCGCCTACTTCGAGTGACTAGGCTTGGCAAGGAGATTCTACTGCATGCACGGTGTTAAACTTAGAAGATGGTCTCTGGAGTAGGCTCCAAGGATGATCGGGCCCATCCAATTAGATCGGCTGTTCAAATCTGGCCCTGATGTTTCACCGATGCACTATCGCAAGCCTTACTATTTGAGCTGCACGAATAACTATTATATCTCAATGCTGTAGTTGGATCGAAACCACGATGGCAACTTTAGTGGAAACGAGGTACAAATGTGCAAGAACTGGACGCGAAGTATGCACTACCGGCACCCCTACAACCCCGCAATCAGAGCCTTTGTTCACCGTTCCATGTTCCCCTTCCTCAGGTGGCGAATCACTTGACCCTTTACCCGGAAACCTCACTGCACTCGGGCTTTGGGAAAGTACCGGTAGCAAGATCAATATCAGCTAAATTTACAGTAGTTATCAATGTGCGAAGTTTCTAGATTTGATAGGCGTTGAGTTAGTACTTGCTAGCGCTTACATACCTAAAAAATCAAATAGAAGATAAATATTCCTCGACGCGTAGTCGCCCTCCGAGTCAGGCGCTGTGCAGTACGTATTCCTTTTGTTTTGTCTCAACTGAAGGCTGTGCTTGCGATGCTTCCCCCTCCGGTAGCCGAGAGGAGAATTCCAGCGTCCAAGCACATTGACCTTCCGTCACCACAATGTCCCTGACGTTAACAAGGCTTCTTACGGTTCGGATTCGGGTAAGAGCTCATGGAACAATTATTTGAGGTTGACCAGCCAAATACATCCCTGTCTATTCCTACTTGTATTGATGGCTTCCTACCCTTGTATTTGATGCCTCACACAACCCCGACTCCCCATGGGGAGCCCCGGTCTCAATCATTGGGTATGATCTCCCCTGTAATAATTGTGCTGGCATCGTTTATCTAATCCCCACCCCAGCAGTCCAATCCACGGCCCGGAATCTTAACACAGTTCCCCAGTTTTGAATCTCGACACGGGGGTTGCTACTGTGTTCGAGCAACACCCGGCACCCACCGGCGCCCCCACCCTCATCCTCACACCCATTCGCAAACTAATACAGATTTTCCTTTGGCTTCCGTATACACGGGTGCCGTGATTCGGTCGTTTGAGTGACAATAGCTAACTTACTACCGGTACGTTGCTGTCTGAGCAAAGCCGCCCGCCTCGGCACTGATGTCCCGCTTCAGTGGGGGTGATAAAAGAGGAGAAATAATCGCCGAAGTAGCTTCCTCTTTGCCGTGCCACGACGACACTATAACGGACCTCCCCCTCTCCCCTAGCTCCCGTATCAATGGTGGATGGTAGACGGCTTTAGGTAATGCAAAAATAGTGCTTCTCCACGGGTCCATGGATTGGCCCATCCGGTTTGGTTTCTAGGTTTAGGTTTGAGAACTAATACTACGAGAATGTGAGCTCGCGCGTTGGGGTACTCGGATACCAGGGTTAGTCCGCGAACACAGGGCTGACAAAGCTAACGACGATATTAGGAATAGCGCACGCACTAAGGGGTGTGTGTTGAAAACCAGAAGAATTCCTCGAACGC
>Ga0307513_10000085_pt1 | contig 131110 bp, 113 predicted proteins | sample 15_EM_MG_FD_202174 | JGI IMG/M metagenome (GOLD analysis project Ga0307513, IMG submission 202174) | Populus trichocarpa ectomycorrhiza microbial communities from riparian zone in the Pacific Northwest, United States - 15_EM | ecosystem: Host-associated > Plants > Roots > Unclassified...
TCCGTCCTGCGGGTCGACGTCGAATCCGAGCAGCAGGCTGCGCAGGTCCTGCAGGCCACGCTCGACCCGCTCGGCCGCCGGCAGCTCCGCCGGCGCGGTGGGCAGGACGATCTCGACGATCTTGCCGGCCCCGGCGCTCTCCTGGCCGCCGGACTCGTCGGAGAGCGGTTCCAGACGCATCAGGGGTGTGCCGGTCTCCACCTGGCCGCCCAGCGACACCAGGCACTCGCGGACCCGGGCCCGGAACGGCGCGTACAACACCGTCTCCATCTTCATGCTCTCCAGCACGAGGATCGGCGCGTTCGCGGTGACCTCGTCCCCCACCGACACGGGCGTGGCCACTACCAGAGCGGGCGCGGGGGAGCGGACGACGCCGCCCTCGTCGCGACTGATCCGGTGCGTGACACCGTCGACCTCGACCAGATGGACCGGGCCGTGGGTGGCCGTCACCAGCCGGAAGCGGTGCCCGTTCACCACAATCCGGCCGCTGTGCGCATCGAAGCGGTCGACCTCGACGTCCACGGGGTACACGGGTCCGCCGCCGGAGATGCCGATGCGGAAGCGCTTCTGGCCGATCCGGGCGACGCTCACCCGGTAACCGACTCCGCGCAGCTTGAGGTCCAGCGGACGGCCGGTCTCGTGCTGTACCTGCGGACGCCCGCCCCGAGCGGTGGACAGCAGCTGCTGGCGACTGACCTCCTCCTCGTCCCGGTACACCTCGATCGCGGCGGCGGTCAGGGCGATCGCCGAATGCCGGTGGTTGACGAGACGTCCCTCGGCCCGCACCCGGTCGATCCAGCCGGTGTCCGCGCTCGCGTCGATCACCTCGGGCGCCTCGAGCAGATCCATCACGAAGCTCTTGTTGGTCGTGCCACCCTCGATGATCACGGTGGTCTCGGCCATCGCGCGGCGCAGTCGGCCCAGCGCCTCGTTGCGATCACGGCCGTGCGCGATGATCTTCGCGATCATCGAGTCGAAGTCGCCCGGGATCGTGTCGCCCTCGCTGACCCCGGTGTCCACCCGGATGCCGGGCCCGGTCGGCAGGATCAGCCGGGCTATCCGGCCGGGGGAGGGAGCGAAGTCGCGGTCCGGGTCCTCGGCGTTCAGCCGGGCCTCGATGGCATGGCCGATCTCGTTCGGCTGAGGGCCGTCCAGCGTCCCGCCGTTCGCCACGTGCAACTGCAGCCGGACCAGATCGGTGCCGGTGGTGACCTCGGTGATCGGGTGCTCGACCTGCAAACGGGTGTTGACCTCGAGGAAGGCGAACAGCCGGTCGCCCGGGTGGTACAGGAACTCGACCGTGCAGGCGCCGCGATAGCCCACCGCCACGGCGAGCCGCTCGGCCGACGCCTTCAGCTCCGCGGTCTGCTCCGGCTCCAGGATCGGCGAGGCGGACTCCTCGATGACCTTCTGGTTGCGTCGCTGCACGGAGCAGTCACGAACCCCCAGCGCCCACGCCGTGCCCTGCCCGTCCGCGATCACCTGGACCTCGACGTGCCGGGCACCGGTGACCAGACGCTCCAGGAAGACCACGCCTGAGCCGAAGGCGCGCAGCGCCTCCTGACTGGTCCGCTCGTAGGCCTCGGTCAAGTCCTCGCCCGAGGCGACCATCCGGATGCCACGGCCGCCGCCACCGGCGGTCGCCTTCAGCATCAGCGGGTAGCCGATCTCGTCGCCGGCTCGCAGCGCGTCCTCAAGGGTGGCGACCTCGCCGCGGCTCCACGGCGCCACCGGGACGCCGACCTCCTCCGCGAGCAGCTTCGCGCCGATCTTGTCGCCGAGCCTGCGCATGGCGTCCGCGCTCGGCCCGACGAAGGTGACACCAATCTTCTCGCACAGTTCCGCGAACGCCGGATCCTCGGCGACGAACCCCCAGCCGACCCACGCGGCGTCCGCCCCGGTCTCGACCAGCGCCCGCTCCAGCACGGCGTGGTCGAGGTACGGCCGGGCCGAGGCGGGGCCCAGCAAGTAGGCCACGTCGGCTTCACGGACGAAGGTCGCGTTCCGGTCGGCGTCGGTGTAGAGGGCGACCGTCTCCACGCGCGTCCCGGTCTCCTGGGAAAGATCCCGTACGGCATGGATGAGCCGCATCGCGGCCTCTCCACGATTGACGATCGCAACACGACTGAACACTGACCGAGCCTCCAAGTACCTCACACGCACGGCAGGCGACCGTCCGAGTCCCGAGCATCGCCTGCACCTATCTCCCTACCCTGCTCGATCACGTCCGACGACGTCATGTGGCACAGTGCCTACACACGAGCCTCTGCGTTGTGGGAAGTCCACAAAGAACGTCGCGGGCGACGCGGTCGGTAGCAGGTTTTTGCGAGGTACACCACAAACGGCATCGCCCGCATCGGAGCTTGACGGCTTGGCGCCGACGCGGAGCTCAGGATCTGACGCACTCGCATCGGTGAATGAATTTCAGGAACGGCGCTGCCGGTAATTCCGCATGGTGCACCGATGGTGGGCGCAAATTGACGATCTCACAACGGGTTTGAGATCCCTGCTGGTATCGCTCGCGGTCCGTTACGGGTGAATCGCGGGCCGCGGCCGACGTCTGCTGCAGCTCGCTTGAAGTGACCGTTTTGTCCGTGGTGGACTGGCCTGCACGATGATCCCGGCATTGACCAGCAAAGGGCGGTTCGCTGATGGTCAACCGCCACCTGCCCCAGGTTCTCGTCCTCACCGCGGTTCTCGCGGTCGCGGCCGTCCTGCTGGTGTGGTTGGACGTCGTCGGTCGACCCACCGGGTCGGCGGCAGCCCGAGGTCCGGTGGCGATCAACGCGGCACTGACCCAACGGATGCGCGTCACCCTGGAACATCTGCCACCGGGGCAGCACCAGGGCCACGGCGGCCATGTCGGGACATCCGGTCAGCCGAGCCCGCTGGTCTGCGGGACTCGGGTCTACGGCTACGAGCCGGCTGATGCCGCCACCGTCGAGGACGTGGTCACGGTCTACGGCTTCCACATGTGTGCCCTGGCCGAACCCAGCCGCTCCTGGAACTGGGCGATGAAACTCGTTGCTCCGCTGGTGATGCAGCTCGACACCCGGCCACCGACGCTGCAGATCGCGGAGTCCTCGAACGGGGTGTCCTATCGCGATCGGGTCAAGCAACTCTTTCCGGTGCGCTATCAGAAGTCGGCATTCGAGCAGGCTCTCGAACCGGATGAGCTGGCCGAGCTGCGCCGCCGGTACGAGGCGGTCGCGGGCCCGGTGACGCAGCCCACCGGTTGAGGGTCACTCGGCCGCGGCGGCCACGACCAGTGGAGGCTGTGGTCAGCGGCGCATCGGTTTGATCCGTAAGCCGGCGGCCGAGTCCTCGATCAGCGTCGCTAGCCGGCGGATCCGGGTCTGCGGTTGCTTGGCCGAGACGACCCAGTGCAGAGCGGCCTTGCGGTAGGACGGCGCCACCTTCTCGAACCATTCCCAGGCGGCGGCGTTCGCGCGGAACTGCGCCTCCTCGTCGGTTTCGAGCGCTGCCGGCTCGGCGCGCTCGAACGAGTAGATGCCGGTGTTGTCCGAGCGCCGCGCCTCGAACGCAGCCAGCCCTGCGGGTTCCATCCGCCCGGCGGTGATCAGCGCCTCGGCCTTGCGCACGTTCACCAGGCTCCAGGTCGAGCGGGCCATGCGCGGGGTGAACCGCTGCGCGTGCCGCTCGTCATCCACCGCGAGGCGGACGCCGTCGATCCAGCCGAATCGCAGCGCCTCGTCGACCGCCTCCGGCCAGGTGAGTGTGGGACGGCCGGTTGCCTTTTTCCAATAGCCAACGTAGACCGCCGTCTCGGTCGCGTGGTGTTCGGTCAGCCAGGCGCCAAACTCGGCGGCAGAGGCGAAGTACAGCGGATCCATGCCCGCCATCCTCGCACCTCACTTTGCTCCCCATGAGCCGCCGGTCAGCAGAGCAATGACGCCGGCTTCAGACACCCATCCCCGCCGCCAGGAGGATTATTGACGTCGCCGGTGCGGTGCCAGATTTCACCGTTGCCCCAGTGCAGCAGGTTCGGTGCCTGAAGGGTCCCGGTGTCAAAGTCCTTGGCGCCGAACCTGACTCGAACGGTCGCACTGACAGCCCAGATGGTGAACGAGGGCCCTGAAACGGTGCTGAAACGGCGCTGATGCGATCAGCCGCTGGTGAAACAGAGAAACCAGCAAGGGAGGTTGGGGAATCACCGGGGGTTTCAATGGGGTGACGGGGTTGTGGGCGAGACTGTGCGGCATGGAGTTCTTCTGCTACCACCGCGACCGGCCAGGCTCCATGGAGCTGCGCGACAAACTGCTGCAGGAGCACTGGTCCTACATGGACGGCTATGCCGCGGGCATGATCGCCCGCGGTCCGACGATGGCGGACGATGGTGAGACGGCGACCGGCAGCGTGCACATCGTCGACCTGCCCGATCTCGAAGCTGCCCGCGCGTTCGCCTTCGAGGAGCCCAACTACCGGGCCGGCGTGTACTGGCCCGAGGTGCTTCTGCGCCGGTGGCGCAGCGAGTTGGGGCGCACGATGTGGGACTTTCCCGGCGGTCGGTCCGGCGGCAACCGGTATCTGGTGCTCGGCCACGGCACCGGGGCGACTGCGGAGTCGGTCCCGCAGGACCAGGAGTCGCTGATCGCCTTTGGACCGCTGCTGTCCGACGACGGTGCCGCGTGGTTGGGTACCGCAGCCCTGGTACTGGCGTCCGATCAGGCCGCCGCCCGCGCTGTCCTGACCCCCGGCCGGTACACCGAGATCGAGGTGCACAGGTGGCAGTTCGGCGGCCGGCAGTGACGCCCGCTGCGGGTGATCAGTCGATGGCGCGCCACGGCCGGGCGACCGTCACGCGAGGAAGGCAGCGACCGTAGCCGTGAAGAGTTGGGCGTCGTCGAGCCACGGGAAATGGCCGGCGCCCGGCTGCACGACGAGCGTGGCCGCGCGAAAGAGGCCGGCGAATTCCGTGACCGACGGAGGTGGGCTGTTCAGGTCGAACTCGCCGGCCAGCAGCAGGACCGGAGCATCGAGGCCGGCGAGGGCGGCCCGGGTGGTTTCCGGTGAGAAAGCGCCGTCGGAGGCGAAGACCTCGGAAGCGGCCAGATTCGTCCTCCGATCCGCCTCGGCACGGTGATCCTTGGCCGCGGCGTCCCACCGGCCGTAGAAGAAGGGATCGATGGCCGCCCAGTCGGATTCCGCGCCCTGGCCGTTGGTGATCCGCTCCAGAGCGGCGAACGCCGCTGGGAACCAGGGCTCGTGTTGGCGAAGCTGCGCGGTTTCTCGCCGGGTCTGCCCGGTGGTCACCACCCCGGCGGCGATGGCGCTGGGCGTGATCAGAGCCAGCTTGTCGATCCGCTCCGGGTGGCGGGCCGCATACAGCGTCACCAGGTTCGCACCGGCGGAGTGCCCGAGCACCTCCATCCGGTCCAGGCCGAGCTCCTGGCGCAGGGCTTCGACGTCGCCAACCTGGCGATCGCACCGGTAGGAGGACGGATCCTCGGGGATTGCGGACCGGCCGGTGCCGCGAAGATCCAGCAAGGCCAACCGGCGATGGGCGGACAGACCGCCGAGGTCGTCGAGGTAGGCGGAATCCTGCATCGGGCCGCCGGGAAGGCAGACCACCGGGTCGCCACCGCCCTCCGTCACGCGATAGGACAGCCTGGTTCCATCCGAGGCCAAGAAGTCGGGCATGACGCAGAGCCTTTCAGCGATGCCCTCGCGAGGCCAGGCGATTAAGAGGCGGAGCCTCTAGACCTCGCGAGGGTCCGCTGAACCGAGGGGAATCTCAGTTGCGTGCAACGCCGCGATAGCACTCAGCAACGGCCTGGAATGCGGCCTTCGGCTCCCACATCATGTCCGGATAGGTGCTTCCATGACGGCCTTCGAGCATCTTGACGATGGCCGGGCTGGCCATGTCCAGGTCGTCGCGTGGATCACCGTCGGGTCGGTGCGGGAAGTTCTCCAGCGCGAAGAGGAACACGAAGGTGCTGTCGACCCCTTCGGTGTCGAAAATCTCCAACACTTCGCTCAGGTAGGTGGCCTGGCCGGCCTCATCGCGGACGTAGCCTCCCTCCAGTCGAACCGGGGCGCCGGTGACCTTGTCGTACTCGACGATCTCCATGCCGCGACCGCCCCGGTCGCCGGCGCCGCGGTAGGTAGACGAGCCGAAACCGGTGATCGCGACGGGCTTTCCCGCTGCGACCAGGTTGCGCACGCCTTCCGCCATTTGGTCAGCGACCTCGGCCGACCGGATCAGCTCAAGCGACACGATGTCGAAGCGCGTCCAGTCGACTTGCTCGAGCGGGATGGCGGCATAGGTGACTCTGCCCTGAAAGCGCTCGCGGACCGCTGCCACGGCATCGGTGAAAAAGTCGTTGACCCGGGCGCTGAGCTCGGCGATGCGCTCGCGACGGAGATCAGGTTCGCTCAGCAGCAGGTCGTCGAGCCGCTCTTGGAGGGTTTCACCGGGCAGGAATCCTGGGTTCATCAGGCTCAGCTCGACGCCGGTGACGAACACAACCTCGGCTCCTGCCTGGCGCAGTCGCTCCGCCCGCTCGGCGCAATCGACGAACAGCCGGAGCATCTCGCCGGCCGGCAGTTCCAAGGGGTAGGGCGAGAACCAGATCTCCAGCCCGAGCTGGGCGGCATAGCCGGCGGCCTGCTCCAGCCGCTCCGGATTGCCGCCGATGATCTGGACGGCGTTGCAGTGCAGGTCATCTCGGATGATCGTGAGCTCTCGCAGGACCACTGCGGAGTCAAAGTGTTCCCGGGAGATTTCGCCATGCCGGACGAAGCCGGTGTCGTACGTCATGCCCTTGGCTCGCATCTGTCTGGTTCCTTCGGTCGGAGTGGTTGGGCTTTGACCGTAGGCAAAAAAGTGCGTGCGCGCAATATTGCGTGTACGCATGAAGATATGCGAGGCTGGCCTGGTGACGTCAGACGGGCTCGGGTTGCGCGAGCGAAAGCGACAGGCCACCCAGAAGGCATTGCGAGAGGCTGCGCTTCGACTGGCCCTGGAACGCGGGCCGGGCAATGTGCGGGTGGACGACATCGCCGAGGCTGCCGGAGTCTCTCCACGGACCTACAACAACTACTTCTCCAGTCGCGAACAGGCGATCGTCGCGGCCATCACCGCGGAACGGGAAGCGCGGGTCGCAGCGGCAGTGGCTGCCCGACCTCCCGGCGTCCGCCTGGCCGAGGCCGTTGGAGAGGCGATGGTGCAGGAGTACACCGACCCGGGCGGCCACGATCATGCCGTGCTCCTGCTCATCGCCAGCGGCCCTGCGCTTCGCGATGCCTTTCTCGGGACCGCGGCCGGGCTCGAGCACTCCCTCACCGCTGTCATGGCCGAGCGCCTCGGCGACACCGAGCAGCACACCTCCCGGGTCCTCGCGGCGAGCGTGGCCGCTGCGGTTCGGATCGCACTCGAACGATGGCTGCAGTTCGCCGCCACCCCGGTAGCGACCGGAGGCCTCGTCGTGCCAACCGGTTCGTTGCCCGACCTACTTCGGACCGCGCTCGAACCGCTTGCCCCCGCGCTCGACGCTGCCGAGGCTGCCCGAGTGGACGAGTGACTGCCTTGGGCGAGCTTGCTCGACGTTGCTGAAGGTGGCTGTGTTGTATCCTGGAAGACTTTGATTCTTCAGGAGGTTTGAGTTGGCGGAGTATCCGCAGGAAGTCACGCAGCGCTTCCATGGCACCCCCGAGCAGATGGGTGCTGCCTTGGTGGGCGAGCGCCCCAGGAGATGGGAGTCCATCGTCGTCGAGGAGTACGATCCGGCCTGGATGGAGCGATTCGCCGCTGCCAGTTCGCTGCTCCAGGAGGGCCTGGGCAGCCAGATCGTCAGTATCGAGCATGTCGGGTCCACGTCGGTCCCCGGCCTTGCGGCCAAGCCCATCATTGACATCGATCTCCTCGTCCAGGATACGGCGGAGGAGACCCACTACGTTCCCGCCCTTGAAAGGTTCGGGTACCGGCTGGTTCTCCGGGAGCCGTGGTGGTACGGGCATCGGATGCTGATCAGCTCCGTTGAGGACGTCCATCTTCATGTGTGGCCGCAGAGCGCGCCCGAACCCATACGGCATAAGCTTTTTCGTGACTGGCTGCGATTGCATCCCGAAGATCGGGAGCTGTACGCCTCGACCAAACGTCGCCTCGCGCGGGACACCGCGGAGCAACCCGGTGACTATAACCTCGCGAAGAACGAGGTCATCGACGAGATTTACGCGCGGATCTTCGCTACGGCCGGCGAGGCCGGCCAAGGCTAATCGCGGGCCACGCCGACAAGGACGTGCCGGCACGTCGTCCCACGCGGGCTGAGGGTAACTGTGAAGGGTTTCCGGGCCCGATCGGCGGGTTGGTGCGGCTGGCTCGCTGGCTCCTGGACGTGCTTGACTGAGTTGTCCGAATCGCCCGGAACAGACCGTAATCGGAGGTGTGATGGCCTGCGAGTCGCGGCGGACACTGGCCCAGACCTGGGACGACGCCGGTGTTTGTTCACCCGCTGGCGTCGTTCCGGTCATCTCCGAGGACTGGCGAAGCGGCTCGCAAGAACACCAGACTTTACGTCCTCAGTGCAGAGTCTCAAGGAGTGCCGATGTCGATCTCTCGCCGTAGCATCCTGACCGGAAGCGCCTCCGGGGTGGGGCTCGTTATGGCCGGCGCCGCGCCGTCGCTGGCCCAGTCCAGCACGACGGGGCACAGCAGTCATTCAGGTCAGCCCAGCCACCGCCCGTTCCCGCCTCTCGTCGATGATCCCGATGGCCTGCTCGCCCTGCCGCCGGGCTTCTCCTACAAGGTCGTGACCTACGCTGGGCGGACCCAGCTGAAGTCCGGCCAGGGCCCCACTCCCTCGAACCACGACGGTACGGCCGTCTTCGACGCGTCCCACGGTCGGCTTCGGTTGATCCAGAACCACGAGCTGTCCGCGGGTTCCCCGCTGGGCGTGCCGCACATTGAGGGGACCGTGTACGACGCTGCCGCACTCCACGGTGGCGGCTGCACGGTGATCGAGACCGACCGCCGTGGCCGCAACCTCGGCGAGTGGGTCGGCATCTCGGGCACCCTGGTCAACTGCGCCGGTGGCCCGACGCCGTGGGGAACCTGGCTCACCTGCGAGGAGACCGAAATCAAGGCCGGCACGGCGTGGAGCGCCAACGGCCAGAGCGGCACCTACGGCCTTGACCACGGCTACGTCTTCGAAGTGTTCGCCGATGGACGGACGCTCCCCAAGCCGATCAAGGCGTTCGGCCGGTATGCGCACGAGGCGCTCGCGGTCGACCCGACCCGGACCCAGGTCTACCTGTCCGAGGACGCCAGCGGCCCGAACGGGCTGTTCTACCGGTGGACGGCGCCGCGCGGCGTCAAGCTCCGGTCCGGCATCGCCAACCAGATCGGCGCCACTGACGGCACGCTCGAGGCGATGGCGATCATCATGGACGACGGCTCCGTGCTGCCCGACGTGGCGTACCTGACGTCCGCCCAGCTCGGTCGGCCGTTCCCGGTGCGCTGGGTCGCGGTTCCGGAGCGCGACGGTCAGACGACCGCGGTCCGCAAGCAGTTCACCACGGAGGTCACGCGCGGGAAGAAGTTCGAGGGGGTGTACGGCACCGACAAGGGCGTCTACGTCGTGAACAGCTACGCCTTCAACACTGCGGACCTGCCGGCGGACGCGGTCAAGCACGACGGCATGGTCTGGTTCTACTCCTACGCGGAGCGGACCATCACCCTCGTCACCTACTTCCCGCACCAGAGCACCACGGACACCGCGACAGCACCTCGGTACGACGGCGTGGTGTTCGACGGGCCGGACAACGTGACCGTCACTCCGTGGGGAACCCTGGTTCTGGCCGAGGACGGGGTGGGCGCCTCGCACGTCCTGAGTTCCGTGCCCGGCGGTCCTACCTACGCGATCGCCCGCAACATGCTGAACATCGGATCGGCCACCGCGCCGGAGTACTCCGAGTTCACCGGACCGACGTTCTCGTCCGACGGCGATGTCCTGTTCGTCAACATCCAGACACCGGGCATCACCCTGGCGATCACTGGCCCTTGGGAGAAGTACCTCGGTTGATCCCGAGACTCGGTTAGCCCCCGCGAAGGTCGTGATCCGGGCCGCTGTGAGCCCGAATCACAACCCTCAGCGGGGCTAACCGGGTTGTGGGGGGAGATCAGTAAGGGATCGGCTTCCAGATCTTGTTCTGGCCGACGGTCGGGTCGTTTTCGATCTCCCGCGGGACGTCGCGAACCGTGATGCCGGCCCGCTTCGCCATCGCCAGCGACTCCTCGTCGTACTTCGAGTTTCGCCACATGTTGCAGATGTACGTACGGGTCTTCAGGTAATCCGTGTAGCGAGCGTGGTGGGCGTCATCGAGCCCGAGCGCCACGAAGATGGCCATCCGGTCGCCGTCCGGCTTCGCTTCGCGCCACCACGGTGGGTACTTGCCCTTCTTCGACGGCTCGGGATGGATCCAGCGAGGGAAGGACAGCAGGCTGCCGTTGCCGCTGTGGCTCGTCCGCAGGCTCCAGACGGCCAGGTCGCCGACGCGGGTGCGGACGTAGATGTTCTTGCCCTCGGTCAGCGAGACCGTGTTGTGCGACTTCTCGCGCAGGTTGAGCCCGCCGGTGTGGGTGTAGTGGTCCTGCAGGTAGATCCCGAACCGCAAGATCGTGTAGCGACTCTGCCAATCGGGTGCTTTGGGATCAGTCCGGTCGGCATTGTCCTTGTGATAGCCGTGCTGATTCGAGTTGATCGTGCGCGAACTGTCGCCGGCGTAAACGATCTCGTCGCTGCCCAGAAGCTGCCGCGCGACTTCCACCATCCGCCCGTCGGCGAGGGCTCCCCGCAGGTGGATATTCGAGAGCAGGTCACCGCTGCGCCCGCGGGACGCTTCGGCGCCCTCTCGGAACTTCCGGATCTCGTCCGCGGTGTAAACGCCGCGAACGATTTGGTACCCCTCCTCCCAGAACTTATCGACGTCCATGGTGATGTCCGTAGCCACAAGACCTCCCAAACCCGGTCGGGTCACGCCAGACCAGTAGCGATATCGATGGTGAACACTCTTCGACGAGGCGCAACCGCCCAATCCTACGAGGGCACTCCCGCCCCAGCTGACCCAGAAGCGGAAATATAGTGTCATAAGCCTCCAAGATTTTGTGGCGCCACCGGCATTAGCGAATTACCTTGCTCCGAGAGCGTGACGGTTGTGCGTACGACCAGCGGCTTGGCGAGTCGCCTGCTGAAGTTCACGCATGACCGTCTCCATCCTGATGTCCATCGTCTGGCCGATCGTGCTGTTCGGCGGTGTCTGGCTGTACCTCAGTCACCGGATGCGATAGCAGCGCCCGCGATTGCATGGGGAAATGGCAAGCCATTGAACGAAATTCGAGGAAACCTGGATCTCGCGCCGGTCAAATGACGGTGATGGTCAAGGTGGTCTGGTCGCCGTCCGACGCGGACGTCGGGGCGTGCAGGAGCAGAGAGGCCGTGATCACGGCTGTGCCGATCCCTCCACCTTGCGGGGCGGAGGCCAACGCCCGCGCCGTCGCGAGCCCGTCGCGGCTGGGAGTCCCTGCTGGCAGCGGGTTTTCGGCCGGAGCGACGGACACCCCGGCAACAAGTGCCTGCACGGTCTCCTGGGTGAGGATGCGGGGGCGCCACCCGAGATTTGCACCATTGATGCGGGCGTCGGCCGGCGACGCGAAGTCGCCCGTCCTGCCGGTCACGTTGTAGCCGGGATTGCCGGCCCGCGTGTCGGTGACGGTGATCGGCTTCAGATCGGCCGCTGACGTCGTCAAGTGTTCGTTGGTCGGGTCCACAACGGCGTCGCCGAGATCGACATTCCCGAGCGCGACAGTGATCGTCAACGTTCCGGGCTGGGCCACTGTCCCGATCGATTCGGCGCTTCCGCCGCTCGGCTCCGGGACCGTGTCGGTGGCCGCTGCCGGTGACGCCCCGAGCAGCCCGCCCAGCACCGCGATCACGGCGGCCATGGTGGCCGCTCGCTTGCCTTCGACTAGCCCACCCACGACTGACCCTTCACCGCGGGTACCTGACAAGCGATGGTCTCCTCCGGCGGTGAACACGGCCCCGTCGTGGTTGAACACCGGACATCCGACGCCCTGTATGGGCGGTATTCGCCCGAGAGTCCGATTTCAAACGCCTCAGTGCCCGGGTTGATTGTCGGAGGGGCCGGGCAGACTGCGACGGTGGGCCTGGACGACTTCCTTCCGCATCGGCGTGCTGCCCTGCTCTGGCGGTACGCGCCGGAGCTCGACCACGAGGGTGTGGACGCCCTGGTCCGGCACTATGCGGCGACGCCGTGCGAGCAGCGCTGGGTGCTGGTGGCCAAACCCGGGCAGCGGATCGCGGTGCTCGGCGACGATGGCCGCTACCACTTGCTCCTGAACGGCGTCCCGACCTGTGGCGGGAAGCCCCGGGCCGATGACCCGGTGGACGTGGTGCGGCACAGGCAGTGGTGCCATTGGTGGACCGACGGCACCCGCTACCGAATTCAGGCACCACCGGAAGCGCGGGGACCTGACGGCCGCCTTGTCATCGGCGTGGTCCTCGAGCGGGTCGCGAGCTGGCGGGTGACCCTGACCGACACGGTCGACGTTCCGGGTTTGATTCCGGTCCGGGCTCGCTGCCTGGATGACCTGAATGTGCATTCACGCTGGCCCGGCTACCGCGGCAGCGGCAACGTCCTGGGGCGGCTGCGCGCTCGATTGGTCCGCGAGTTCGGGCCCTACTGCAGTACCTGCCGGCAGCACTGGGGTACTCATGTGGATCATGATCATTTCACCGGCCGGGTGCGCGGGCTGCTCTGCGCCGGCTGCAACGCGCACGTCGACGGGTGCCCGCATCCTTCAGGGTGCGCGTTCGCTGACTACCTCAACCATCCGCCGGCCGCGCGCCTGAACCTGCGCTACCCGAGATCTCCGGGAGCACGATCAGACCCGGACGGCCGTGTCGAGCAGAAGATCGCCGCCCTCGGATTCGATCCCCGTTACCCCGGCCTCAAAGAAGAACAGCGCCGGGCTCCGCATCCGCCCGCGCCGCAGCATTCGGCTCCGATTTCCTCCGACTGGGTGGAGTCTTCCCTCTTCTAGCGTGCTAGTTTTTCGCTTGCGGCTTGCGTCCTGCTAGCGACCATCTCATCAGGAGTCCCCATGTTCATCGCTGCTGTCGTCGTCTCGGTCGGCTTGGCCATTGCGCTGACCGGATCGGCCTACTTGAAGCTGGTCAAGGACCCGCAGATCATCAAGGGCATCGTTGAGACCGTCGGCGTTCCCGAGGAGCGGCTGTGGATGTTGGCCGTTCTCGAGCTGGCCGGGGCGGTCGGGCTATTGATCGGGCTGGCCTGGGCGCCGCTCGGGATCGCCGCCGCGATCGGTGTGATCCTTTACTTCATCGGTGCGCTGATCGGCCATGTGCGCGCGCACGACACCGGACCCGGATCAATCACCCCGCCCGCGGTGATCCTCTTGGTCGCGGTCGCTGCCCTGGTACTGCGAGTAGCCACCAGCTAACCCGGTTTCATACGGGGTAACGCCCCCCGTTTCAGTCGCATCAGTCTCTGGCAGATCACTGGACGGGTCTTGCGCCGCCCGGCCGATCGCTGGGTCTCGCGCATCGGTGCAGGTGAGACAGCGAGCCCGCCTGATGGGGTGGCCGATTGCGGTCTGTACAGCATGGTTTGTACGGCGCGAGGGTATGGACTACCGTCACCCGATGTGCGTGTCGATGCACGAGCAGTGAGAGCTTTAAATGAGGACCAAGGAGGTATCCGTGAGCATGCCTAGTGACCTTCCGTCGAAGATTCTTTACTGTGTGCCACTGCGGTATTTGAAGGCGTGGGCCGCAGTCCTCGCTTCTCTGGCGGTTCTGATCGCTGCGGTCACTGGTTTGCTCGTCGCCCTGGGGTACTGACTCGTCCCGTCGTTGAACGCGTTCCACCCTTGAATGGGCCGTCTGACCGAGTGCCGATGACCTTGGCCAGCCGGTGTGCAAGGGTTGCGACGTGTCAGCGACCCCGGATGCGCGTCCAAAGGCGCAGGCCGAGGGGGCGGAAGCGGCTCCGTCGCGGCTTGATCGTCGGCGCAGGCTGGGCTGGTACCTGCTGCTCGGCACGGTCACCGTCGTCGCGGTGGTGGTGCTCGCCCGGCGAATGGGTGCGGCCGACCTCGGCGCCCGACTCCAGGCCGCCCAGGTCGACTGGGTTGCCGTGACCATCGGACTGTCGGTGCTGCCCGTCCTCGGCAGCACGATGTCACTGGTCGCTCTGACGCCGGGACGGCTGCCGTTCTGGCGCACCCTGACCGTTCAACTCGCCACCTCGTTTCTCAACGTGGTGACCCCGGCCAGCGCCGGCGGTCTGGCGCTGAACATGCGCTATCTGCATCGTCGAGGTGTCCCGACCGCCTCGGCGGTTGCCGTGGTGGGCATCGTCCAATCGACCGCGGTCCTGGTCACGGCGGTGCTGGTGCTCGCTCTGCTGGCGATCGCGGGCCGGGCCGTCGACGTCCCCCAGGTGCCGTGGTCGGTGCTGGTGATCGCGGCGGTGATCGTGGCAGTGCTGATGATCGCCCTGCGGTTCTGGGCCTTCGGCCGGGCCTGGGTGACCCGGAACGTCGTCGCGCCCGCCCGCGAAGCCTGGCCTCAGCTGCGCGCGACCCTCGCCGATCCGGGCAGGGTTGCCGTTGCAGTCGCCGGCCATCTGACCGTGACGCTGGGATTCGCCGGAACGCTGGGCGCCGCGGTAGCTGCCTTCGGCGGGTCTGCCTCGCTCCTGCTTCTGACCCTGGTGGTGGTGGGCAGTTCTGCGGTCGCCGGTGCCGTGCCGGTGCCCGGTGGCATCGGTGCCGCGGAGGCCACCTTGCTCACCGGGCTGGTCACGGTCGTCGGGATCGAGGCGCCGATCGCGCTGTCAGCGGTGCTGCTTTATCGGCTGGTGACCTTCTGGTCGCGGGTCCCGATCGGCTGGGTCGCCCTGGTCCGGCTCCGCGGTCACGGCGACCTCTGAGCGGCGACCCACCCGCAAGCGCTGCGCTCAGCAGATCTTGGTGCTGCCCTCGTCGCTGGTCTTCCAGGAGCAGGTGTCGCCGCCCTTGCCCTTGGCGTCGCGCAGGTAGGCGGTGTCCGAGGTGTTGTTCCAGATGTAGTAACCGCGGTCCTGGTACTTGGTCTTGGACGTGTCGTCGCCCGAGCCGGTGCGGACCTTGACCGAGGTGCCGGCCTTGATCTTCGTCTTCGGGAACGTGTATTTGTGCTTGCTCTTGTCCACAAGCGTCCAGCCGGTCAGGTAGTGATCGACTTTGTCGGTGTTCTTGATGACGACGTACTCGTCGTTCAGCTTCTTGTTCGTGACCGGAAGGTCGTTCCCAGCGCTGTCGAACCTCACCTGGACGATCTGAAACTTGCTGGCCGCTGAGGCCGGAGCCGCGAGCGCAGTGGTGCCGGCGACCAGGCCGGCGGTGACGAGCAGGGCTACGGGGAGGCTCTTGATTCGCATGTCAGGGACGTTACGAGGGGTGTTGCGCGGGACGTGGCGGAATGGCCTCATCTGTTCGGTTCGGATGTTCGCCCAACGAACGCTCGATAAAGTGGGCGCAGGTGTAGGCCGAGAGGAGCCCGGTGGACGACGTCAAGCGGACCGAGTCCGTCCAGTCGATGGTTCGCGGCCTGGCCGTGATCAAGGCCTTTGACGGCGCCCGGCCGCGGATGACCCTCTCCGAGGTGGCCCGGCAGACGAATCTGACCCGAGCGACCGCCCGGCGATTCCTGCACACCCTGGTGACTCTCGGATACACCGACACCGATGGCCGCGAATTCTGGCTGCGGCCGAAGATTCTCGAGCTCGGCTACGCCTACCTTTCCAGCCTCACGCTCCCGGATGTCGCAGCGTCTCACCTTAAGGCACTCGCTGACCAGGTGCACGAGTCGGCGTCGGTATCCGTGCTCGACGGCACCGAAATTGTTTATGTGGCAAGGGTTCCGACCCGGCGGATCATGACGGTCTCGATCAGCGTCGGCACCCGGTTCCCGGCCTTCGCGACCTCCATGGGACGGGTTTTGCTTGCGGCACTTCCGGTTTCGGCGGCAGCCGAGGTGGTCGCGGCCAGCGATCTGACCCCGCTCACCCGGAACACGCTGACCGATCCCGACGTCCTGCTCGCGGAAATCGACCGGGTCCGGCAGCAGGGCTGGGCGCTGGTCGACCAGGAGTTGGAGCTCGGTCTGCGCTCGATCGCGGTGCCGATCCGGGACTCGAGTGGCAGCGTGGTGGCCGCGATGAACGTGTCGGTCAGTGCCACACACGACAGCATCGAGCAGTCCCGGCAGCGACTGCTGCCACCGCTCCTGGCGGTGGCGACCGCGCTGGAGCACGACCTCGGCGCCCAGCGAAGCTAGACCTGTCCGGTGGCCCTAGACGTCCTGTGCCCGGAGGAGGTCGACGTCCAGTGCGGCCGACAGCTCGTCGAAGCTCAGCCCGAACGTCTCGCTGACCACGATCCGTCCGTCCTTCAGGTGGAACACCGCCTGGTCGGTGTAGATCCGATTGACGCAGCCGCGCCCGGTCAGCGGGTAGCTGCACTTCGGCACCAGTTTCGGGCTGCCGTCCCGGGCGAACAGCGTCATCAGCGCGTACACCTGCTTGGCGCCCGTGGCGAGGTCCATCGCGCCACCGACGGCGGGGATCGCGTCGGGCTTGCCGGTGTGCCAGTTGGCCAGGTCACCGTCCTGCGACACCTGAAAGGCGCCGAGCACACAGACGTCGATATGTCCGCCGCGCATCATCGCGAACGAGTCGGCTTGGTGGAAGTACGAGGCCCCGGGCAACTCGGTGACCGGGATCTTGCCGGCATTGATCAGGTCCGGATCGACGTTGGACCCGTGCGCCACCGGGCCCATCCCGAGCATTCCGTTCTCGGTGTGCAGCACGATCCCGCTGTCCGCGGTGAGGTGATCGGCGACCGCGGTCGGCTGACCGATCCCCAGATTGACGTAGGAGCCGTGCGCGATCCCCTGCGCCACCAGCCGGGCCAGCTCGTCACGTTCCAGCGGCCCTCGATCGAGATGCTCAACGGTCTGCTTGTTGGTCATGCGATCACCACCCGGTCGACGTAAATCCCTGGTGTGACTACGGCTTCCGGGTCGATCTCGCCAGTGTCGACGACCTGGGTGACCTCCACAACGGAGAGCGTCGCGGCGCTTGCCATCAGCGGGCCGAAGTTCCGGGCGGTCTTGCGGTAGACCAGGTTTCCGGCCCGGTCCGCGAGATGCGCCCGGATCAGCGCGACGTCCCCAGCGATCGGGAACTCCAGCAGGTACTCCCGGCCGTTGATGGTCCGGGTCTCCTTGCCCTCGGCGAGCAGAGTGCCGACGCCGGTCGGGGTGTAGAAACCGCCGATGCCGGCGCCCGCCGCACGCAGCCGCTCGGCCAGGTTTCCCTGCGGGACCACCTCCAGTTCGATCCGTCCGGCGAGGTAGAGCTCGTCGAAGACGAAGGAATCGGCCTGCCGAGGGAACGAGCAGATCACCTTGCGGACGCGGCCGGCGGCCAGCAGGGCGGCGATTCCGGTGGTGCCGTTGCCGGCGTTGTTGCTGACCACGGTCAGATCACCGACACCGGTCCGGCGTAGCGCGTCGACCAATTCAATCGGCTGCCCGGCCGCACCGAAGCCGCCGATCAAAACCGTCGCGCCGTCCTGGATTCCCTGCACCGCGGCGTCCGGGTCCGGGCTGAACGTCACCATCAGCGCGGCTCGCCATTGCTCGACGAGTCCAGGTTCCCCAGGTTCTCCAGCACCAGAGCCAGCCCCTGGCCGACGCCGATGCAGATCGCCGCGAGACCGTAGCGCCGCCCGCTCCGGCGCAGCTGATGCGCGAGCGTGGCCACCACCCGGCCGCCGGAGGCCCCCAGCGGATGCCCGATCGCAATCGCACCACCACGCTGGTTGACGATCTCCGGGTCGACCTTCCAGGCGTCCAAGCAGGCCAGGCTCTGCACGGCGAAGGCCTCGTTCAACTCGATCGCCCCGATATCCGCCCAGGTCAGACCGGCAGACCTAAGCGCTCGCTCGGCCGCTTCCACCGGCGCGTAGCCGAACGACTGCGGCTCGATCGCGCTCACGCCGCGGCCGGCGATCCGGGCCAGCGGGTCACGACCGATCCGGCCGGCCGCTCGCTCCGAGCCAACCAGGAGGACTGAGGCGCCGTCGCTGAGTGGGGAAGCGTTTCCTGCGGTGATGAATCCTCCCGGGCGGAACACCGGTTTGAGAGTGCTCAGCTTCTCCAGAGTTGTTCCAGGCCGAATGCCCTCATCCCGATCGAGCTCAACCCCCGGCACGCTGATCACGTGGTCGGCGTAAAAGCCCGAACTCCAGGCCTGATCGGCGAGCTGATGCGAGCGGAGTGCAAACGCGTCCTGGCGTTCGCGGGAAATGCCGTACTTCTCCTGGAGTTGCTCGTTGGCCTCGCCGAGCGACACGGTCCAGTCCTTCGGCATCCGTGGGTTCACGAACCGCCAGCCCAGCGTCGTTGACACCGCGGTCACGTCGCCGACCGGGAACTCGCGATCCGGCTTGGGCAGTACCCAGGGTGCCCGGCTCATCGATTCCACTCCGCCGGCGACCACGATGTCGGCGTCCCCGGTCTCCACCGTCCGGGAGGCGACCATCACGGCGTCCAAGCTCGATCCGCAGAGCCGGTTGATCGTCGTTCCGGGTACCGATACCGGCAGCCCGGCCAGCAGCGCCACCATTCGACCGACGTTGCGGTTGTCCTCCCCGGCTCCGTTGGCGTTGCCGAAGACGACGTCCTCGATCGCGGCCGGGTCGAGGTCTGGCAGGCCGGCCAGCAGTCCGGCGAGAACGTGAGCGCCCAGGTCGTCGGGCCGGACGCGGGACAGCGCACCGCCGTACCTACCGAACGGGGTGCGGATGGCTTGGTAGATGAAGGACGACGTGATGGCTCCTCGGCTTGGAGATGTTCGTTCTGCGAACGTTAGTTCATATTGAGAACACTATCGTCGCCGCTGCGGCCCACATCGTCAAGGCCGCGGGTGCTCGTCCGGCTTGCGCCGCCACTCAGGCACGCGTAACAGGCTGCGCAACCGTTTTCGCAGCGGCAGTAGCCGGGTTGTGCGTGTCGGGCTGGCGGCCTCTCCGCGCCCGCCCGCACTCAGCGACGGACTCCGACCTCGGCATCGCCCAGCCAGCCGAAATCTGGGTTGGGGCGGACAACTGGAGCACCGCCGCCGCATCCGCGGGTGATAGCGGACAAAGAGCCGCCCACCTGCGATCGGCAGGTGGGCGGAAAAACGAGGGCTCCGAGTTACTCCTCGGTGCCGGTCTCGCGGCGGCGCTGCTCGGCCTCGCGCCGCTTCAGGTCGGCCTCCCACTTCTTGAGAGTCTCTTCCTGCTCGCTGTTGACCTTGTTGATCTCGCTGAGGAACTCGGGATCGTCGTCCGGGCCCCGGGGAACGCGGCGTCGGCTGCGCTCGTACTCCGGGAACCCGCTGCCCATCCGCCAATCGTTCCGGTTGCGATTGCGGACCGGCCGCCCGGCGACCAGCCAGGCGATGCCGCCGACCAGCGGAAGGATGATGATCAGCAGGATCCACCAGCCCTTGCCGAGCCCACGAATCTCGTCTGCCGGCGTCTGAATCGCCTCGATCAGGCAGAAAATGAGCAGGCCGATTTCGATCAGAGCAGGTAATCCGCGCGTCGCGAGAAACATGAGAGCTCCTTCCGAGCCGGGCGAATTGTGTCACAGCCCACGCACAGCCAGGGCCGTTATGTCGGCGCTCCCTCGATCGGCTCTACGGCCATCGTCCCCTCCGCGACGAGGTCGGGAATCAGGAAGGTAGCTGACCTGATTCGTTCCTAAGCTGCTCGCATCGACTCACAATCGACTCGGATCCACCGCCACTCGGAAGCGACTCGCATGCGCCCGCAGGGTGCTCATGGGGAGGAACCATCATGGACTGGAAGATCGAACTGCTGGCCGTGCCGGTGTCCGACATCGACCGAGCCAAGGCGTTCTATGTCGACAAGGTCGGGTTCAACGCCGACCATGACCACACGGTCAGCGACACGCTTCGCTTCGTCCAACTCACGCCGCCCGGTTCGGCCTGCTCCATCGTCCTCGACCACGGCATGACCAGCATGCCGCCGGGCAGTCAGCAGGGCATCCAGGTGGTCATCGCCGACGCCGATCAGGCCCGCAAGCAACTGCTCGAGGCCGGCGTCGAAGCCAGCGAGGTGCTCGAGACTCCGTGGGGCCGGTTCGTCAACTTCACCGATCCTGACGGCAATGGCTGGTCACTCCAGCAGATCGTGCCGCCTCAGTAGAGGCGCGTTTGCCCTGTCCCTTTGGCCCGAGCGAGGCATAGGATCGGTTGTCTTGATTGAATATCGGGGGGCCAACCGGACACGGGGGTCCGTTCATGCCGACCGTTGGATACGTGCCCTTCGAGGAGACCACCCGGAGCCACGAAGCGGAATGGTTACGCGATTTTCTTGACGTAGACGTGCAAATAGTAAATGCGGTTTCGGCATGGAATCACTCGCCGCCTCGACCGTTGCCGTCGATCCACGAAATCACCAGGGCGTTGCAACCTCTGTTGGCGCTGTCGGCAGTCGTCCTTGAAGGTCCGGGTGCCTTTCTCTGGGCTGGGCTGCTGCGGACTCAGGGATACGCCGGCGCGGTCACGCTGCTCCCCGGCCTCAATCCGCGCGGCTGGCGGGATGTCTTGGCCACAGCGGTTTACCAACGTTTCACCGATCGCCGGGACCGGGTGTTTGTCGGTTCCCGCCCGTCCGCTGCGCTCTTCGCCGCGCTCGGCGTGCAGGCGGACGTCGGCGAGCCGTACGGGATCGACGACCGGACTTTTCGGCTCCGGCCAGAGGCGGAACGGGTTCGTTCCGAACTGGAACTGCCGAGCGGCCGATTGCTCTTGTACGCCGGGCGGGTAGAACAGGACAAGGACCTCTACTCCTTTCTCCAGATTGGGCTGAAGGCACGGCTGCTCTTTCCAGACCTGGCGGTGGTGGTGGCCAGTCATATGGTGGATGACGAGTACATCACCCCGATCCTGAAAAACCTCGATGACGCCTCGGGCGTGTACTTCGCCATCGAGCCTTCGCGTCGACAATTGGCCGATCTCTACAACATCGCAGATGTCTTCCTCACCGCTTCGACCAGCCGGTTCGAGACCTTCGGCCGGGCTCCGGCGGAGGCGCTGATCTGCGGTTGCCCGAGCGTGGCCCCGCGCTACGACGGGTTCGTGGAGATCCTCGCCCAGCCCGGTGGGACGATCGTCGACCCAAAGATCGATCGGTTCGACGGCACACCGCTGGCCGATGAGGTCGGCCTGCTGCGTGCCGTCTATAACGTACTGACCGACCCCCGGCGGCCGGCCCGCGAAGACATCGCGGACGTGGCCCGTCGACGCTTCGGCCGCTCCCAGACGATGGGCATGCTGCGGAACCTGGTGGACGGATCCACCCGTAAGCCAGGGTCCGCGATCGCACCGGCCTGCCTGGAGCTCCCGGAGGCCTGGCACGAGCAACTCGCGAAACTGGCAACGCTGAAGCCGAGCGACGCGCTGGCCTGGTGCTGGAATCACGCCCAACAGGAGCGATTGGCGAAGTACGACGAGGATTTCCAGGCCGACGTGCGTCGATCACTGTGCGTGCCCCCGTTCCGGCAGGAGCTCGTTCCGTGCCGGTGAACTCCTGGGCCGGCATGGAGGACTGCCTGTCGAGCATCGTCGAGTGCGAGCCGGCGGCGGTCCTCGTCAGCAGCAGCGAATCCGGGCTCTGGGGGTGCCTGTTACGGCAGTACCTCGACGTCGATTTCGGGCGGATCCGGCCCGAGGAATGGCAGACCCGGATCGATGCCGTTGAGATCGATCCGGCTCGGGTCCAGCCGTATGCCCGCCGGTACTTCACCGAGATCGTGATCGGCGACCTCCGCGAGGTGGTGCCGCGTCGGGCCGCCGAAATCCGGTACGACGTCATTCTCTTCGGTGACGTCATCGAAGACCTGTACAAGGACGACGGACGTGCGTTGCTCGAGGCGGCGGCCGCTCTGGTCGGCCGCCGCCTCGTGGTCCGGATCCAGCTCGCCGACGACTGGCTGTCGAGCGGCGCCGGGTCTGAACACCTTTCCTATTGGTATGCGAAGGATTTCATCGATCGGACGTTCGCCGGGCACAGCTGTCGGCTGCGTGAGTACGACCTCGACACCGGGCCGTACGCGATGATCACGATTCAGAGCGACCGGCAATAGGGACTGCCGGTCGCTCTAACTCGTCCGGGTGAACTGCATGGTCCAGTTCGTGGTCCAGGTCGCGCCGTCGTCCTTCGACAGGTCCTGCTCCCAGCGGCACGAGTCAGCGGTGATGTCCGACCATCGGTAGATCACCTTGATCGGATGGCCTTCGTGGACGTCGTCACCGGTGAAGATGCCGAGGCCGTCGTCACCGAAGCGGCCGACAACCGGTGGTAGCGCCAGACCGGTGCGGCTGTTCACCCAGTACAGCGACCACTCGTCCCGCGCGGCGTCGTACAGTCGCACCGTCAGGCCGCCGAAATCCTTCGTCGGGAAGACGATTTCGTCGACGTTGCCGGCGCCGTCAAAAACGCTCCAGCACTTGGTGAAGCCGGGGAACTCGTCCCAGGGGTCGTCGGTGAAGGCCGGCCGACGGTGATGCTCAGAGGTCCAGGTGCCGACGAGGAAATCGAAGTTGTTCTTCATGTGGATGACATTAGATCTGATGCCCTGACACCTGATGTCAGTGGATACTGAAACACTTCAACTATGCGCGCCAGCCGCTTGGTCTCGATGATGCTGCTGCTCCAGGCCCGCGGCCGGATGACCGCTGAGGCGCTGGCAGCCGAGCTCGAAGTCTCGGTACGGACGATCTACCGCGACGTCGAGGCGCTGCACAGCTCCGGCGTGCCGCTGCACGGTGAGCCGGGCCATGACGGTGGATACCAGTTGCTTGACGGCTACCGCACCCGGTTGACCGGGCTGACCAGTGATGAGGCCGCCGCGCTGGCGCTCGCGGCGCTGCCCGGCGCGGCCGCTGACCTCGGGCTCGGCGCCGCGGCGAATGCGGCCGCGGTGAAGATCCGCGCCTCGCTCACCGACAATCTCCGCGAGCGCGCCGAGCACGTCGACCGCCGGCTGCACGTGGACGCCCGCGGTTGGTACGCCGACCCGCGCGAGATCCCGTTCCTGGCCGGGGTCGCCGATGCGGTCTGGCGGCAACGGCGCCTCCAAATCCGGTATCGCCGCTGGCAGGTGCCTCGCGAGGTGGACCGCATCGTGGAACCGTTCGGGCTGGTGTTGAAGGCCGGTCGCTGGTACCTCGTCGCCCGTAGTGCGGAGGCCGCCCGTACTGCAGAGGTCACCCGTAGTGCGGAGGGAGCACGGCCGGACGGCGGCGCAGACCGGCTGCGGACCTACCGGGTCTCCAGCCTGCTCAAGGTCGAGCTCCTGGCGGCGGGCTTCGACCGACCGACCGACTTCGACCTGGCCAAACACTGGCGGGACGCGATGGCCGACTTCGACACCCGCCGACACCAGGCCTTCGCGACGGTCCGGCTGTCCCCGCGTGCCCTGGAGCGCCTGCCGGACCTGGCCGAACCGGTTGTCGTCCAGGCGGTGACGGACAGCGCCGGAGCACCCGACGACGAGGGATGGGTATCCGCGACCTTCCCGATCGAGTCGATCGAGCACGCTCAGGGAGAGCTGTTGCGCTTCGGTGCCGAGGTGGAGGTGCTGGCTCCGCCGGCTCTGCGAGAACGGTTGGCCGACACCGCAGCCGACCTGGCCCGGCGCTACGGAGTGGATCGGGGTTGATCCCAGCGGCGGCAGGCCGCAGACTGAGCGATATCGGAGGGCGGTATCGCGATGTCGCAGGATTTGGGACGGCTACTGGTCAAGGCCCTGAACGGGTTGCCGGCCGAAGAGCAGGGTGAGCTCCTCGTCCAATTGCTCGGTCGGGCCGGCCCGAGCCCGTGGCTGAACCTTGGGCCGGATGCGGCGATGCTGGCCGGCCTGTTCGGTGCCGCGCAGGACGTTCGCGCGAACCGGCGGGCGAATCCGGGGGTGGCCGCCGAACCCGAGCTCAAGGTCCTGCCGGTGCGCTTGCCGGTGGCGGACTATGAACGCCTGCGGGACTGGTCCAGGAGCCATGACTTCTCGATGGCGGTCATCGTCCGGACCCTGGTCGAGCGCTTCCTCGATGGCCAGGACAAGGGCCAAGAAAAACCGGCCTGACCGGCGGACCACGGCGAACCTGCGACCATTACCGTCGGATCGCCCGAAGTGAGCGGACGTGCTCACCCGGGGTGACCGCTGACGCGGGTGAACCGGTTGTCCTTGTCCTGCGTAGGGACGGTTGTGGAGGGTCTCTTGTCTGATCAGGGCGACGCGCTGTTGCGTGCGCTGTACGACCAGCATGCGGCCGTTCTCTGGTCGTTTGTCATCCCGTTGACCGGCGGCGACCGAATGCAGGCGCAGGACGTCGTGCAGGAGACGATGCTCCGGGCGTGGAAGCATCCCGAAGTGCTGGCTCAGTCCCAGCGTTCGGCACGGTCCTGGCTGTTCACCGTCGCGCACCGGATCGTGATCGACGAATGGCGCCGCGGGCGCTCCGGCCGTGAGGTTCTCACCGAGGTCACCCCGGACGTCATCCAACCGGATCGCACCGACGCGATGCTCAATGCCTGGATGATCGCCGATGCCCTGGACACCTTGAGCCCGGAACATCGTTCCGTGATCGTCGAGTGCTACTACCGAGGCCGATCCACGTCCGAGGCCGCCCGGGCACTCGGAATCCCGGACGGGACGGTCAAGTCCCGAGCCCACTACGCATTGCGCGCACTACGACTTTCCTTGCAGGAGATGGGGGTGACTCAGTGATCGAACAGCCGGACTTTTTTCTCGACTACGACGCCGCCTACGTGATGGGCGCCCTCGATCCACCTGATCGGCGCGCATACGAGGAGCACCTCCCCACCTGCGCGCGGTGCAGCGCGGCGGTATCCGAGTTGGCCGGGATGCCGGGCCTACTCGCCCAGGTGCCCGCCCAGCAGATGCTGGCCCCGCGGGAACCCCCCGAGCCGCTGCCGGACACCTTGCTGCCTCGACTCGCCGGTGTGATCCGGGCGCAGCAGCGCCGACGACGGGTGTGGACCGGGGTGATCGCCGCTGCGGCCGCTTGCCTGGTCACCGGCGTTGTCCTGACCGCAAGCCCGTGGTCCTCGACTCCGACGGAGCCCGAGGGCGTCGCCCTGGCGATGCAGGCGGTGACCTCGGCTCCGGTGACGGCGACGGTGCACCTGGATTCGGTCGCCTGGGGAACCCGGGTCAACCTGGAGTGCACCTATCAAGAGACGCAGTCGGACAAGTGGAGTGTCCGGACCTACAAGCTCGTGGTCGTTCCTCGGGGCGGCGGTGCGGCTCAGCAGGTGGCCGAGTGGATCGCGCTGCCCGGCAAGACCGTCACCCCGGCCGGCAGCACCAGCCTGACCACTGCGCAGATTGAGGACATCCGGTTGCTCAACAGCAAGGGTGACACCCTGCTGCACGTCGCGCCGCCGTCCGCCTGAGCGGACCGGCACTGAGGTTTTCGGTGATCCTGAGGTTTGTGACTTCGTATCCGAAGTGGGGAACAGAGACACCGTTCGGTGCAAGTCTTTTTATTCTACTTTTTTAGCTCGGGAAAACTATTTATTTAGCATTCGCGCTTGTACGCTGTAGTCGTTGAAGCACAAGGAGTGACGCATTTGCCCGGCCCCCGTCATGCGGCGCTCGGTGTGCTTTGAAAGTCAGCCCGGGTGACGATGGCCCCAGGCGCTGGCGACGAACGTTGGCGGGACGCATCCCCCCTCATATGTGCGTTCCGCCAACGTTCTGTCGCCGCATTTATTCAGACGATCTCTGAATTTTCTCGCCGATATGCATTCCGGTTCGACGCTGCCCGAGAGCTGGCTGGATGCCGGCCCGCCCGGCTGGAGATGGTGGCCGAGTCGGCTGGAGATGGTGGCCGGGCCGACCGGATGCCGGCCGCCATCCGATCAAGACACGCCCCAACCGCGCTGGTCACAGCCGAGTCCGGTTTGCAAGGATCTGAGCGGGCGAAAAGCCGGTCGGGTCGTCCGACCCGTTAGGTGAGGGTTACCGTACGCCCGTCCGACCTATGACGATCCCGCTCTGACGGCTACGGATGGAGGACCGGTGGGCTACGGCTTGGGTGTCGATCTCGGCACGTCGTTCACCGGTGTTGCCATCGGCCGTCACGGTCGGACACGAGTCGTTTCTCTGAGTGATGATCCAATCTCGGCGTCGTCGCTGGTCGCCGTCCGTCCGCCCGGGAGCCTGCTTATCCGGGAGATCGATGACACCGTTCCGGTGGTCCTGGGCGGCCGACCGTACCCGGCAGTGGCGGTCCTGGCCGAAGCCCTCAGGTCGGCGCTGGCCTCGGTGACGGCCTCGGAGGGTGAAGCGCCGGAACAGGTGGTGCTGACCTGTCCGGCGGTCTGGGGGCCGTCCCGCCGCCAGCAGTTCGGCGAGGTCTCCCGACGAGCCGGCCTGACCTCTGTCACCGTGGTCAGTGAGCCGGAAGCGGCCGTGACCGGCCTGGTCGACGCGCGCCGGCTGGCCGAGGACGACATCGTCGTGGTTTATGACATCGGTGGCGTCACGGTCGACATGACGGTGGTTCGGGTGACCGAGTCGGGGATGGAGATCCTCGGCCTGCCGGAGGGCGCCGACGGTGCCGGTGGCGCCGACTTTGACGATCTGATCCTCGCCTACGTCGACCGCCGGGTCGGGGGCGCGTTGTCGGAGCTGGACCTGACCGATCCGGTCGCGGTTGGGGTGCTCACCGGCGTCCGGGCCGAGTGTGTCCGGGCCAAAGAGGCGCTCTCCCGCACCGAGAAGGCAACCGTCCGGGTGATCGGGCTGGCCCACGTGGTCGGGCTGGCCGGGGAGATGGAACCGATCACCATCGCCCGGTCGGATTTCGAGGCGTTGATCCGCACGCCCTTGACCTCGACGCTGCCCGGACTGCGCCGGGTGCTCGACTCGTCGGGCCTGCAGGCCTCGGATCTCACCGCGGTGGTGCTGGTCGGCGGTTCCTCTCGGATTCCGCTGGTCTCACGCATGCTGAGCAAGAGCCTGGGCCGGCCGGTGCTGGTGGACGAGCATCCGCAGCATTGCGTGGCGCTGGGTGCAGCCGCGATCGCGGACGGAACCTCGACGATCGCGGGCGGCGCCCGGCGGATCACTCCGGGCGCTCCACCGATCACCGACAGCATTCCGACGATCGCTGCGGCGACCGCCATTGCCGCTGCGGCGGCGAAGTCGGCGGAGAGCAGAGCCGGGGCGAAGGCGGCGGGCGGCAAGTCGGGCAAGGGCAAGTCTGCCGCGAGCAAGTCGGCAAACAAGGCCACCAACAAGTCCACTGCGCCCGACCCACGCCGATCGGAGGCGGCCGCCGCAACGCCGTCCCCGATCCGGTCCTCGACCCCTCCGGTCTCGATGTTCCACTCGTCCCAGACGCCCCAGGCAAGTCCGGGGCCCTTCTCCGACAAGATGCTCGGCGCCGGCTCTCCAGGGGCGGCCGACGACGCGGCGACGCTGTCCCGGCGGGCCGGGGGCCACCGGGAGCCGGGGATTGCCGACTGGCGCCGATGGTTCGACCCGGAGCGGTACAGCGTGGCGCAGCGGCGTTGGCGGGTGGCCGCCGTCACCGCGGTGACCACGCTGCTGATCATCGGCGGTAGCTATGCGTTGTTCCCGTCCGGAAACAACCTCGGCGCAGCGGTGAACACCCAGATCGTTGATTCGCCGATCGTGCCGACGACCACGACGACGCCGCCCGAGACGACGCTCATCGAGGTGCCCAGCCCGAGCGCGTCCACCAAGGCCGCGAAGCCGGTCGCGCCGTCCACGACGCCGGCTCCGGCCCGGACGACGACGCCTGTCCAGACTTCGCCGCCGACTCGCGAGCACTCGCCGTTCCGGCCGATCGGCCCCGGCCAGTCGGCGCCGATCACCGGGACCGGTCTGCTGGTGGGATTGGCCGGACGGTGTCTGGACGTTTTTGACGGGCTTGACGATGACGGCACCGCCGTCCAGATCTTCGGCTGCAACGGAACGCCGGCCCAGGTCTGGACGGCGGGCGCGGACGGCACCCTCCGAGCTCAGGGCAAATGTCTGCAGACCGTCGACGTCGGCGCCGGTGCACCCCGACTGCAGATCAAGAACTGCGACGGCCGAGGAGACCAGCAGTGGATGATCACCTACGGGGTCATCGTCAATCCGGCGTCCAGGCGATGCCTCGACGTCCTGGGGACGAATCCGGACGATCGGACGCCGGTGATCACGGCCGACTGCCGCGGTGGGCAGGGACAGAACTGGTCCCTGCGGAATTGATTTTCGCTTTTCTGCGCTCCAAATCTCATTCAATTGCGGCAGAGAACCTCCAAATGCCGGGAATCTGTCCGGCCCGGACAAATTGTTGCGCATTTCGAAAGAGAAATAGGAGCCGGAGGGGTGACGCCGGGGCGGGGTTCTCCTGCCGTCTCCCGTGAGTGTCGATACCCCAGCTGTGGCTCTCCTCCGGACCAGAACTGGCGATTTGACCAGAAGAGAGCCTTTTCTGATCCCGCTGTTGATCTGCGCGGCGGTCTCGTTGGCGATGGTTGCCGTCGAACTCGTTCGGGACGCGGAACGTCACCCGATCGACGGGGCCATCGGCACCGCGGTGAGCGGCTGCGTCGCGGCCGCGCTGCTGATCTCGGCGCTCGCGCTTCGTCGGAGGGCGACCTCGGACCCGGAAGCACCCCTGGTCTGGTCGGTGATGCTGATCGCCGTCATGATCGTCGCTGGGTCACTCATCGGGCAGAGCGCCCTCAGCGCCGGGCCTCCGGGCGTCGCCGAGGTCGGAGAGCTCGTCTTCACCATCGCCTGCGTGCTCGCCGGCGCGGTGTTTTACCAGGCCTTGGTCGGCTGGAACCGGGCTCGGCGGGGTGCCGTCGACCCCGGCGAGGCGCTGAACGGATTCAGCGCGGTGCTCGTCATGGTGTCGATCGGAAACCTGGTCATCCCGCACTTTCAGACCATCGAGCCCGGCTTGCCGCAGTGGCAGTTTCAGGCGTCGCTCTGGGCCGGCAGCTCTCTCTTCGTGGCCTTCGGAGCGGCGTTCTCGATCGCGATGATCGCCGAGCTGCTCCGCGATCGCCGGATCTGGTTGGTGATCTCCGGGCTCGGCGCGGTGACCGTCGCCGTGTGGATCGGGCTGGTGCTCGGCGACGCCACCCAGCAACCGATCCCGTTGGTCTGGGGGTTCGCGGCGGCTCTGGTGACGATCTGCGTGGTGCTCCCCCGGAGGGTGAATCCGGTGCCGGCTGTTGTCGACGCCAGTCAGGCGACGATCTTCGGTGCCCTGGTGGTGCTGCTCGCCGGGGTGGTGATCCTGACGATTGACGACAAGTTCGCTGTCGACGGCAGTCGCGTGCCTGCGGCCTACGCGCTGGCCGGGGTGATCGGCGCGAGCGTTCGCGTGGTGCGGCTGGTTCACGACCTCTCAAGTCTCGCGCAGAGCCGGCGCGATGCGATGACGGACGAGTTGACCGGCATCGCCAACCGACGGGCACTGCTTGCCGGGATCGACGCGGCGTTGCTCACGGCGCGTGCGACCACCTTGCTGATCATCGACCTCGACCGATTCAAGGCGATCAACGACCGGTACGGGCACGAGGCCGGCGACCGGGTGCTGCGTCATATGGCGAACACCTTCAGAGCGTTGATGCCCGAGGGCGCAATGCTCGCCCGGTTGGGTGGTGACGAGTTCGCCGTCCTGCTCACCGATGCCGAGCCCGGAGCGCCGCTTGAGCTGGCTCGGTCGCTGGCCCAGGCCGCTGCCCCGCTCAGTGATGTCAAGGGACGCTTGTTGCAGGTCGGAGCCAGTGTCGGGGTGGCGACGGTGAACAAGCCCGGGGTGGACGGCGGTGAGCTGTTGCGCCGGGCGGACGCGGCGATGTACCTGGCGAAGTCGTCCGGATCCGGGGTCGGCCGGTATGACGGCGCGGTGGACGCGGTCGCGCAGAAGCGGCTCGAACTGATCGAGGACCTGCACCGGGCGCTGACCGGGTCGGCCGCCGAGCGGGAGCAGATCGTGGTGTATTTCCAGCCGCAACTGGACACCGGAACCGGTCGGGTGGCAGGTGCGGAGGCACTGGTGCGCTGGCAGCATCCGCGGCGCGGGCTGCTCGCCCCGGACCTGTTCATCGACCTCGCCGAAGAGAACGAGTTGATGGCGCCGCTGACCGGCCGGGTGCTGCGCGAAGCCACCCGGCAGGCCGCCCGGTGGCGCGCCGCCGGTCATCCGCTGCGGGTCTCGGTCAACCTGTCTGCCAGCTGCCTCAACCACAGCTCGCTGCTGCCGTTGATCGACGAGGTCCTCGGCGCCGGCCTGGCGGCCCGGGACCTTGTCCTCGAGGTCACCGAGACCAGCCTGATGCGCGACCCGGAACTGGCGTTGGTGGCGATGCGGCGGATTGCCGATCGCGGGGTCGGGGTCAGCATCGACGACTACGGCACCGGATACTCGTCGCTGAGCTACCTGAACGACCTGCCGGCCACCGAGCTCAAGATCGACCGGACCTTCACCGCCCGGGTCACCAGCGATCCCAGGACCGTGGCGATTGTGGCCGGAACGGTGGAACTGGCTCACCGGCTGGGGATGCGGCTGATTGCCGAAGGGGTGGAGGACGAGCAGACCCTGACCGAGATGATCCGGCTGGGTTGCGACGAGACCCAGGGCTACCTGCACAGCCGGCCAGTGCCGGCCGAGGTGTTCCTGACCTGGCTGGAGGCCGGCCCCGCGCGCTCGGTGCCGACCCGGCAGTACGACCAGAGCCAACCGGCAGCGTCGCCGGCGCTGGGTTGATGGCACCCTGACCGGTATGTCGATCCGCTGGTTGACCGTGTTCCTGGACCTGCCGGCCTCCGGTTTCGAGGCGGCAGAGCAGTTCTGGCTGGAGGTGACGGCCGGCGAGCGCTCTGCCCGGCGCGGACCGGACGGCGAGTTCTGCACCGTCCTGCCCGCGAACGGGGATGCCTACCTGCGCGTCCAGCGGGTGCGGGACGGCGTCGGCGGCCGCCACCTCGACCTACACATCGATCTTGACGCCGAGTCGCTTGCCGACGTCGCAACCCGGGCGAGCGCGCTCGGCGCGAAGCTGCGGCACGTCGAGGACGGTCTGACGGTGCTCGACAGTCCGGGTGGGTTCACCTTCTGTCTGGTGCGGTGGGACGGCGAGACGACGGTTCCCGATCCGATCGAGTTGGACGCCGGGGGCCCGAACCGGCTGGACCAGCTGTGTCTCGACATCCCGCCGGACCGCTTCGAGGCCGAGTGCTCGTTCTGGAGCTCGCTCACCGGTTGGACCCTGCGTCCAGGCATTTTGCCGGAGTTCGCCTATCTGAAACGCGCGGCCGGGATGCCGATTCGACTGCTCCTGCAGCGCCGGGCGGAGGCCGAGCCGAAGGACGTCGTGTCCGCCCACGTCGACCTGGCGTGTGCCGACGTCCCGGCCCTGGCCGAACGGCATGTCGCGCCCGGCGCCCGGGTCCTTGGCACATTTGCGCACTGGACGGCGATGGTCGATCCGGCCGGTCAGCCGTACTGCCTCACTGTCGCGAGCCAGTGAGCGGCACAATGCGTCGAAATCCGATGCCCGGGAGCGCTCCGCCCATTGCCGGGGCTAGCTCCCAGTAGAACGCTGCCCCTTTCGTCACAGTGTGGGCAAGGATGGCCGGACCCGACGCTGAGGAGTTCGACGTGACCTGGTGGTTGTCTCCGGTCGCCGTGACCGATGACGGACCGCGGCTGGAACGTGCGCACGGTGACTGGGTCTGGCCGCAAGCTCAGGGCCGGCTGGGCGCCGCACTCCAGCAGATCGGTGCCAACGGGCGTTATGAACTCATCGGGCTGCTGAACCGTGGCGGGCAGGCGTATCTGTGGGCGGCCCGGGATCACGCGACGAACGATGCGCTGGTCGTGATCAAGACGGTCAACCCGAGGTCCGGCGATCCGGTGGACTCTGCCCGGCTGACCCGGGAGGCGCGGTTGCTCGAGTTGCTGGCCGGAGAACCGACGGTGATGTCGATTCTGGACTGGGGCCCCGGCCGGTTGCGTTGCCTCGACCACGGCGAGTTCGAGACCGATCGGCCCTGGCTGGTCCTGCCCTACCGGGCGCATCTGTCGCTGGACCGAGCGCTGGCCCTGTCCGGTGGCCGGCTCAGCGCCGATGCGGTCTGGCGGATCGGCCTGGACCTGGGCGCCGCGCTCAAGCACCTGCACCAGGCCCAGGTGGTGCACCGCGATCTCTCGCTGCGCAACGTCCTGCTCACGCCGACCGGCTGTGTGCTGGCAGATCTGGGGATGGCCTGGGCGGCGTCAATGGTGGACCAGACCGTGGAGCAGCGGTTCACCACTGGGATCACCAACCAGAGCCGGGGAGTGACCTGGGGCTGGTTGGCACCGGAGGCCGCCCGACCGCCACAGGACGAACGTCGTCGCGACCGTGATCCGGCCGTCGATATCTTCGGCTGGGGACTGCATGTCTTCGGCGCAGCCACCGGTCGACATCCCTGGGCTGCGACCGGTCTGCAGCCGAACGAGGACGAGTTGTACGCGATGTACGACCAGGGCGTCGAGGCGTCCCTCGTCGGTCTCGACCGTTCGGACCTGCCAACGGCGTTCCGGGACGTCGTGACGGCGGCGCTCTGCACGGATCCGGGCGGTCGTCCGACCGCCACCGAGGTGCTTGCCGCTCTGGGACCTCGACCGTCCGAACAGGCCGCCACTGCCACTCGAGCCGTTGCAGCTCGATCGCAGGCCGCGGAAGCGGCCGCGGTTTCGACTTCGTCGGCGGCCCACGGCTCCGGCGCACTGCACCCGACAGCGCCGGCCGGGGTCGGATCCCGGACCCGGCTCGTTGCTGGTGTTCTTGCCCTGGTGACGGCGCTCGCCATTGTCGGCGTCAGCGGCTACCGGACAAGCCAACAGATCCAGGACGCCGAGCAGGCCAGGGCCATTGCCGCGGCCTTCCCGGTGGCGTTGCGCACTCAGGCCGCGCTGTATACCGAATTCACCTTCCCGGTGTCCGGCTCGGCCGCGTTGCGGACCAAGGGCAGGGCGGCCACGGACCGCCTGATCGCCGAGCTCACGGCCGACCTCAGCGGATTGAAGCAGGACGCGGCGGCCGCGAACCAAGAGGCACTTCCGGTCGCGTTCCACAAGCTCCTGGAGCCCTTGCCAAACCTGCGCGTTATGGTCGACCGGCGGGCGAAGACAGCCAACAAGAACCAGGTCGCGGCCTTGGCGGTGGCGCAGGCCTTCATCGCGTCGGCCTCGGCGACGATGGTGAACCAGGCACAGGTGATCACCCGGCGGCTGGCCGACGCGATGGACGTCTATGCGTCCGATAACGCCGCCCGCGATCAGGTCGACGTGGCTCGAGCGGCGGCGGAGGCCGGGGTGGCCAACGCAACTCTGGAGGTGCTCGGGACATCGGTGATCAACAAGCAGCAGTCCATGACTAATGACAGGTTCGGCCTGATGACCGAGCTTGTCCAGCAGCAACGGGTGCAACTGGGGATCGCCCAGGGCCACGCCGATGGAGCCACAACGACTGCACTGCTGGCCGTCACTAACACCGATGCGATCTTCTACCAGTGGACGATCGCGATGCAGAGCGCACTCAACAACGATCTCGTTGCCATCGGAGATGAGACTGCTTACCGTCGGTTCATGGACGATCGGCTGGCCTCTGTCCACAGTCTGGCCACCATCGCAGCTCAGAGCTATCAGGCGGATGCCCAAAAGTCTTTGCAGCACAGCAAGATTCGGCTGGCTGTCGAGCTGGGTATCGGGGCGCTGCTACTGATCCTGGTGGGCCTCGCGGTCTGGTGGCGCCGTCGGCGGGTCAGAACGGGATCGCCGCACTCCGGAGGGGAGACTGCGACGGTCATCAACGCCCAGGAGCTGACTCGGCAGCAAGTAACGGTCGGGACCGCGGGTGTCTGAGGTACCGGTTACCGAGGACGACGGTTCGGCGGCACTCCGGGCCGACCAGCCGATCGCCGAATCCGGCACCGTCACGGGCGCAGTCAAGGGCTGGTTGGTGCTGGACGAGCCGGGCGGGCCCAGAGTAGGGCTGCCGGCCCAAGGGGAACCAGCGCTCATCGTGGGCCGGGATCCGTCCTGCCAGGCCCAGGTGCCGTTCGACGACACCCACGTCTCCCGGCGGCACGCGCTCCTCAGCTGGTTCTCGCCCGGCTGGTGGTCGGTGACCGATCTCTGTTCCTCCAACGGCACCCTCGTCGGCGGCGATCGGGTGCATGACCCGATACCGATCACTGTCGGTCAGTTCCTTCAGGTGGGCAGGACGGTCTACCGAATCGAGTTCGACGCGGCGGAACGGTGATGAACGTGGACGTGCCGGGCGGGACCAGGGCGCAGGGCTCCTGGCTTGCGGCCCCGCCGGCGATGTCGTCGGCCTGGGTCAGCGATATCGGACATCAGCGGCCCCGGCAGGAGGACCGGGCGGCGGCCGGTTCCAACTTCATGGTGGTTGCGGACGGTGTCGGCTCGATTCCGGGTGGCGGGGAGGCCGCTCAGGTTGCGGTCGGCCAGTTCTGCGCGCTGATCGTGCGTGCCCAATCGGCAGTCGACGTAGTGGCGGCGGTTGAGGACACCCATGCCCTGATCGTCCGGCTGATCGAGCGCGGGACACTACCGCCGAACTGCGCGACGACGCTGACCGCCGCGGTCAACCTCGGCTCCGAGGTGCTGATCGTCAATGTCGGAGACTCCCCGGGATGGCTGCTCGAGGACGACGGCGCCCGCAGCATCGTGCGGCTGCATCGCCGCTGGGACCCGTTCCGGCAGTCCTTCGTCCTGCTCTCCGCGCTCGGCGCGAAGGACTTCAGCGCGCCCGCGATCACCACCCTGACGCCGATCGTTCGGACCCGGCTCGTGCTGGCCAGCGACGGCGTGGTGGCTGATCCTGCCGACCCGGATCCGCCTCAGGTGCTCGATCTGGCCCGGGAAGGTGACGTGATCACCGCGGCCCGGCGGGTCGCGGCCGGGGTACTGGATGGTTCCGCGATGGACAACCTCACGGTGGCCGTGGTCGATATCGGCCCGGCGCGACGATGACCAGCGCCGGGGTGACGGGTGACCTTCGGGCTCAGGTGGGAGCCCGAAGTCTGGTGGTACGCCGTCCGCACCGGATCATCTTCGGCCGACGGCACCAGGCCCAGGACGCACGGCCGATCGGCGAGAGCTTTCTCGCGATCACCAGTCACGAGACGATGTCCCGGCGATGGTTCGGGGTTGAGGACGTCGAGCTGACCGCTGCCCTCGACGGACAGAGCGAGGGGGTATCCCTCATGGTCCGGGCCGAGTCGGAGGCGAATCCGGTGCGGATCTGGGACGGCGGTGATCCGGTCCGGTTGGTTCCCGGAGGAAAGTATCTCGCCCAGAACACCGTCATCTTCGTGGGTGATCTGATCGAGGGCCGAATCTGGGGAGCCAGAATCGAAGTCACCGCCGCCCGCCCGTTGGCGTCCACACCACGTCTGGCCGGACATTCGAGCGCGGCCTCCACGTTGCAACCTGCCGAGCTCGACCTGACGCCGTTCGCCAGCGACGTGCTGCTTGCGCGATACCACCGTTATTACCGGCATCCGCCGGACTTCGATCCGCAGCCGGTGGGCTGGGCCGATGTGGCGGTCATTCTCGGACTGATCGATATCCGGGAGACCTCGGACCGGAGCGCCCTTCGGCGCGCGCTGAAGGATCCTCAGGACGCCGTCGGCAAGGTGAAACAGCAGATCGAGGTGCTCTTTCCCGGCTGGTTGCCGCCGAGTTCAGAAACCCAGAAGACGTTTCACGATCACCTCCGGACGGTACTGGAGATGCGCGGCTTCTTCGATCCGAGTCGGCTGCGCGGCTTTGACGCACGATTCCCGGCCGCGCTCGGGTAGCCTCCGCCACGTCGACCATCTCGACGACCGGCCCGACGTGCGGCTCGTCAGTCGAGGTCGGGGGGGCCCGGCACCTCACGCACCTCGATCGGCTGCTTGATCGGAAGGCCGTTCGGCCCGGGGGCAGCGGAAATCTGGGCGGCGATCTCGATGGCTCGTTCCGGGCTCACGACGTCCACCAAGCGATACCCGGCCAGGAACTCCTTGGACTCGGGGAACGGGCCGTCAGTGATCACCGGCAGGCCTTCGCCGTCGCTGACCACGAACCTCGCCTGGTCGGGCCCGGCCAGCCCCTGAGCGTCCACGTACTCGCCGTTGTCGCTCAGTTCCTGGTTCAGTTGGATCTGGAAATTGATGTGCGCCTTGATCTCACCCGGCGTCCAGGTGTTGATCGGCGGCACGCCGGCGATTGGCCCGTAGCCCTGCAGCAACATGTATTTCATGGCCGTCTCCTTGTTCTCTGGGCGTGCTCTGGGCACCGGTTCCGGCGCTCTCACAGGTGGGTCGGAACGGCACGTCGGTTCTCGACATGCTCGGCGGTCGATCCGGAAGATTCTCGACCAGTACGGCTCCCGATTGGTGGATCCGGAGGCCGAGCCGGTAAGAAGGGACCACACACGGGGAGGGGCCACAGTGGTCATCGAGTCCGCAAGTCCGCCAAGAAGGTTTGGATCGCGTACCCGGCGACCCGAACTCGGAGGCAAGACTCGCCGCCGTCGCCCACTCACCGTCATCTCGGTTGTGCTGGTTGTGACTGCGGTTGCGGCCGTGATCGGCTGGTACGAGATCCTCCCGCGGTACCGGCCCGAACTGCAGCCAGGGGAACGGTACGGGATCGACGTCTCGAGCCATCAGGGCAAAATCAACTGGGACGACGTCGCCACGGACGAGGTGTCGCTGGTGTACATGAAGGCGACCGAGGGTGACGACTTCGTCGACAAGCGGTTCGCCGAGAACTGGACGGGCGCCGGTTCGGCCGGGATCGCCCGTGGCGCCTACCACTTCTTCACGCTGTGCTCCTCCGGAGCAGCCCAGGCGGCGAACTTCCTTCGGGTGCTGCCGACCGACCCGGAGGCGCTGCCGCCCGCCGTCGACCTGGAGTACTCCGGATGCTCGAAGCGGCCGGACAACGCCACCTTCCAGCGCGAGCTGAACATCTTCATCACTACGGTGGAGGGCAAGGTGGGCAAGCAGGTCATGCTGTACGCGTTGCCGAGCTTCACCAAGAAGTACCCGCTCACCGATGGATTGATGACCAGAGACCGCTGGGTGCGGCACCTGTTCCGGCGGCCGGCTGCCGACGGCTGGGCGGTCTGGCAGGTGTCCGACCGCGGCCAGGTGAAGGGGATCGACGAACCCACCGACATCGACGTCTGGGCGCGGGGCGCAGGCTGATCTCAGCAGCGCAGCCGGGGGGCTAGGCCCTCGGTGGTCGCCGGCCGGTCGCGGTAGGTCTGCTCGACCCAGCCGATGAAGCTGTGGACGTCTGCCTGGTTCGAGGCGATGCCCAGGGAGATCCGGACCGCACCGCCGGTCCGCAGCCCCATCCGATCCAGGTACTCGTCCACGGTCCGGGCACCCCAGTTTGTGGAACCGACCATCACCTCGAGGATCTCGAAGGCGCTCTCACCCGCACCGGGGTTGCAGAAGCAGCCGGTCCGCAGTGCGATTCCGGCCGCTGCCGACTCGGTGGCTACCCTCCGCTCATCCACCCAGACGCCGTCCGGGTCCAGCAGGTTCAGCGCGATCGTGCCACCGCGATCGCGGGTGTCGAGTGGGCCGTAGATCCAGGCCATCGGTCGACCGTTGCTGTGCCGCAGACCGGTCAGCCGGGTGAGCAGTTCACCGGTCAGCTCCCGGACTCGGCGCTGGATCGACTCGATCCCGATCGACTCGATCCAGGACAACCCGATCCGCACGTCCGGGATGCTGAGGAAGTTCAGCGTGCCGTCCTCGAAGGCGCTCTCGTCGTCCATCATCCAATGCCAGTCGGCCTGAACACTGACCGCGACAATGGTCCCGCCGGAGAACCACGGACGGCGTAGCCGGGCCAGCGCCTCCTGGCGAGCCACCAGGCAACCGACTCCGGTCGGGTAGCCGAACACCTTGTACCAACTGATCGCGACAAAATCCGGGGTGACGACGTCCAATCGCAAGGGGTTCGTCGGCAGGTAGGCGGCGGCATCCAGCAACACATCGAAGCCGTGCTGGTGGGCCAACTCCACCCAGCGCAGCGGATGCTGGACGCCGCTGAAGTTGCTCTGCGCCGGATAGGCGAGCAGCCGGGGATGCGGGCCGTGCCCGGATTCGATGGCCTTGACCATCGCCGCCTCATCGACCCGCAGGTCTGGGGCTCGCACCGGGATGTGCGTGGTGTGTGCACCCCGGGCCCGGGCGAACTCTCGCAGCCCGTTCACCGAGTTATGGTTGTCCGTACTGAGAATCAGCTGCGCTCCGGGCTGGAATGGATACGCCTCGCCGACCAGCCGACAGGCGCCGGTGGCGTTCGGCGTGAACACCACCGTGTACTCCTCCGGCGAGGCGTGCAGGTATGAGAGCACGGCGCGGCGGGTTTCGTCGACGAGTTCGGTGGACGCCGCCGATGGCGGGTTTTCCGAGTGCGGGTTGCCGAACAGCCCCGAGCTGAGTCGGTCGTAGTGGGCGCGCAGCTGCGACCGGGAGGCCAGCCCGGAGCCGGTGTAGTCCAGGTAGACGTGCCGATCTCGGTCCAGATAGTCGTACTCGGTGGCGCGCAGCCCGTCCAGCTTGCGATGCGCGCCGCGGTCCTCAGCCACGGCGGTTCACCGCGACCCGGTAGGTCAGCACCGCCCAGCTGGCGACGACGAAGAGAACTGCGAAACCAGCCAGCAGGCACCAGTTTTGCCACACCTGCCGGTCGAAGCTGGTACCGTAACTGGCCAGCAGTGGAGGACCCAGGGGCGAGGCGCCGCGAGTCCACAACCTGGGCAGGTCCGCGGTGTGCCCGAGCGCCTCGAACGACCACCGGTTCGACATCGCATAGCTGAGCGCCCGGCCTACCGGAGCCATCACCGGGACCGGCAGGATCGCGCCGACGAACAGCACCTGCGGGAAGCACAGCATCGGCAGCGCGAGCGTGGCCTGGGATGCGTCCGAGACCGAAGCCGAGCAGAGCAGGCCCAGACCGAGCGCGGCCACCGTGGCCAGCAGCAGGGTTAGGTACATGCTGGCGAACGCCTCGCCCCCAAGAGCCGGCAGTCGGTCCAGAAGCCGCAGCAGCCCGAGCAGCAACAGGTCGACGACGGCCAGCAGTGGCGTCAGGACAACGACTTTCGACAGCACGTACGGCGCCAGACCGACCCCCGCCCAGCGTTCCCGCCGGACGATCGGCAGCTCGGTACAGATCTGCAGCAGTCCGTAAGTGAGACCGAAGAAGAACCCGCCGAACGCGACCCAGAAGAGGACCATCAGGCTTGTGCTCGGACTCGCTGTGGCGGGTTCGAAAGCCCCCGCGCGAAAAAGCATCAGAAACATCGCCAGAATCACCAGCGGAGAGCCCAGCAGGATGGCGAGGGTCAGCCGGTTGCGGAGCAGAATGGCCGCGGTCCGCCGGGCGAGCACCAGGCATTGCCGCACCGGGCCGATCCGCGGGCTGTGCTCGATCTGCGGGCTGTGCTGCATCGGCGAGCCGGGTTCGAGGTGCGGCTCCGATGCCGGCTGCGCAGCGGGCGCCGGCGCCGCGATGGGCACCGCGTCGGCGGCGAGCTCTCGGTAAATCTCCTCAATGGTGTTGACGCCGAAGTGCGCGCAGGCCGCGAGCGGCGGGCCGGTGAACGCCACCCTGCCGTCCCGAGTGAGTACCACCAGCTCGTCGCATGCCTCGGCGTCGGCCGCGTGATGGGTGGTCAGAACGACGCTGACCCCACTGTCGGCCAACCCCCGGAGCCGCCGCACCAGCTCGTCGGCGGTCACCGGGTCCAGCCCGGACGTGGGCTCGTCCAGGAAGAAGGCCTGTGGCCGGGTCAGCAGTTCTACCCCGATGCTCGCTCGCTTGCGCTCGCCACCGCTCAGCGAACCCACCCGGACTTCGGCCCGATCGGTGAGTCCCAGCCCGGCGAGGATCTCGTCCACCCGGCGGTGGATCCCGGCCGCGTTCGTCGCGGCCGGTAGGCGTAGCCGCGCGGCGTAACCGAGCATCAATGCCAGCGGCAGCTCGAGGTGCACGATGTCGTCCTGCGGGACGTACCCGATTCCGGTCCCGCTGATCTGCTCGTCGCCGTTGTGCCGGACCGTTCCGGCGCTCGGACGTCGAACCCCGGCAAGAGCTTCGAGCAGCAGCGTCTTGCCTGCTCCGCTGGCACCGATCACCCCGACCAGCCGACCCGGCGGGACCACCAGCGACACCTCGTTCAGCACCCGGCGCCCACCGCGGACCACCTGGACCACCCGGTCGGCTTCGATCAGCACTCCAGCGCTCCGGCGTCGGGAGTCGGTCCGGCCGGTCGCGGCGGCGACGACGTTGTCAGTGGCTTCATTCATCGCCGATCAGCATAAAGCCCATCGAAATCCCCCTGCTCCATCGGCTTCGTCCGGCCTGCGCTGGCCAGGAGCGGTGCGTCGGGCGATCATTCATGTCGTGACATATCAGCCGGAAAAACCGGTGCGGTTCGGCGTGGTCGGTACCGGCTGGCGTGCGGAGTTCTTCGTCCGACTGGGTCGGCTGCTGCCCGACATCCTGACGGTCACCGGAGTTGTCGGTCGGCGGCCGGAGCGGACCGCGGAGGTCGCCGCCGGCTGGGGGACGGCAGGACTTGCCTCGGTGGAGGAACTGGTCGGCGAAACCGCGCCGGACTTCGTGATCAGCTCGGTGCCCTGGGACGTCAACCCGGTTGTTGTTGAGCAGTTGGTGGGGCTCGGGGTGGGCGTGCTCAGCGAGACCCCACCGGCCCCCGATCAGGCGGGCCTGGCCGCGCTCTGGGAGCGGGTCGGCGGCAGCGGCCGAGTGCAGGTGGCCGAGCAGTATGCGCTGATGCCGATGCACGCGGCCCGATTGACGGCGGTGCGCCGCGGCTTGATCGGGACGCCGACCTCGGTGCAGATCTCGTCCACCCACCAGTACCACGCGATGGCGCTGATCCGCTCATTTCTCGGCGCGGGCATCGGGCCGGCGATCGTGCAGGGCAACAGGTTTCGGGCACCGCTGCTCGATCCGCTGGATCGGGACGGCTGGCGTGCCGACCCGGGTCCGCACGAAGCCGGGACGACGATCGCCAGCGTTGATCTCGGAGTCGCCGGAATGGGGCTGTACGACTTCACCGACAACCAGTGGCACAACCGGTTACGCTCGCGCCGGCTCGTGGTCCGCGGCAGCCACGGCGAGATCGTTGACGACACCGTGACCCGCTGGGCCGGGCCGGAGCGGATTCTGCGCTCGCCGCTGCTGCGTCGGCAGAGCGGCTACGACCTTGATCTCGAGGGCTACGACAGCGAGACAATCGTGCTGGACGGCGAGGAACTCTGGCACAACCCGTTCCTCGGGCTGAGACTGTCCGACGAGGAGATCGCGATTCTGTCGTTGCTGGTCGCGACCGCGGCCTGGGCTCGGCAGGAGGGACCGCCGCCGTATCCATTGGCCGAAGCTTGCCATGACCACGCCTTGGCCCTGGCGGTGGACGAGTCGGTCGCGACCGGTCGGCCGGTGGAACTTGCCGCCGGCCCGTGGTCCGTTTAGCTCGGTGGACGCTGCGATGGTCGAGGCTAGCTCTCGGTGAGTGCTCGCGCTTGTGGTCGAGGTGTTTCTTTTCGATAGTCACGATCGTAGATGCGGAAAGGTGCGGTGCTCGGCCGAAGTTGGTGGTGATCATGCAAGCGCTGGTCCAAAGACCGTGAATGCATAGATCGTTGAAATAGGTTGTGCGCCAATCACACCCGATCCATTTCAGCCATCAATTCAGTCATCGGGGCGGCCGCAACCCGGCGGAAAAATGGCCGTGACCCGGCGGAAAACCGCTGTGGGCATTGCCGATACGGCATGCAGCGATCAGCGGGCCGGCCTCTCCAAGACCAGCAGGTAGGTTTCGCCGGCTCGGACTCGCCGTGCAGGTGAAGCGGGCAGTGCGATCGGGACCCGCATCCGGCCATCGTCGTGCCGAGTGCCGAGTGCCGAGTGCCGAGTGCCGAGTGCCGAGTGTGAGCTGCCGGCGCACCGCGACGGTAGCCACGGCTGGACGACGCTACGTCCGCTGCTTGCCCGCTGCGACCGAGCGGCTCAAGACCGGGTCGAAGCCGTTCGTGATCTTCACCCAGCGGTAAAACCCGCTCAAGGTTGCGTCCACCCCTTTTCTTGGAATGACATCTGTTGCTACATTCAAAGCAGTCGAATTAGTTAAGACTACTTATAAACCTCTCCTGCCACCACCCGGGAGTCCTGATGAAACGCCATGCCCGCTCCGCAGTACCCGGATTGTCGATGATCCGATTGATCGCCGCGCTTGCGGCGTCCGCTTTGGCGATCTTCGGATTCGTCGCCGTCACCGGTGGCGCGTCTGCGGCACCAACGTTGCCAACGCATTTGCTCACCGGCTACTGGCAGAACTTCGACAACGGCGCGACGAATCTGCGCCTCCGGGACATCCCCTCGAGCTACACGATCGTTGCCGTCTCGTTCGCGGATGCCAACCCGAGCCAACCGGGCGGCCTCACCTTCACCCTGGACTCCACGGTGTCGTCGAGGCTCGGCTATGACACTGCCGCGTTCAAGGCGGACATTGCCACCCTGCACTCGCAGGGCCGCAAGGTGATCCTCTCGGTCGGCGGGGCGAACGGCGCCATCTCGCTGCCGGATGCCACCTCGGCCGCCAACTTCGCCAACAGTGCCTATGCGCTGATGCAGAGCTACGGCTTCGACGGCGTGGACATCGACCTGGAGAACGCGCCGAACCTGGCGAACATGACCTCAGCGCTGCGGCAGCTCGCGGCCAAGGCCGGAACCAACTTCGTCCTGACGATGGCTCCGGAGACCATCTACGTGCAGCCCGGCGGCTCCTACCTGGCGTTGATCGACCAGGTGAAGGACCTGATCACGGTGGTCAACACGCAGTACTACAACTCCGGCAGCATGATCGGCCGGGATGGCAACGTCTACAGCTCCGGCACGGTGAACTTCCAGACCGCACTGGCCGACATCCTGCTCAATGGTCACCTGCGGGCCGACCAGGTGGGCCTCGGTCTGCCCGCCTCGCCGAGCGGAGCCGGCAGCGGCTACGTCGCGCCGTCCGTCGTCAACCAGGCGCTGGACTGCCTGGCCACCGCGACCAACTGCGGCTCGTACAAGCCCGCGGCCAAGTATCCGACCATCCGTGGCGCGATGACCTGGTCGATCAACTGGGACGCCAGCAATGGTTACCAGTGGGCAAACACCGTCGGCGGGCACCTGCCCGCCCTGCCCGGTGGGGTTGGCCCGACCACGCCGCCGACCACGAACCCGACGACCACCACACCCCCGACCACCCCGCCCACCACGGTTCCGCCGACCACGGTTCCGCCCACGACCTGCGCCGGCGCTTCGGCCTGGAACGCGCTGACGCCGTATGGCGGCGGCTCGGTGGTCGCCTACAACGGGCATAAGTGGACGGCGAAGTGGTGGACCCAGGGCGACATCCCCGGCAACAACACCCAGAACGTCTGGGCTGACAACGGCACCTGCACCGGCGGCACCACCCCGCCCGGTACCTGCACGGTCCAGGCCTGGTCTGCCTCGACCGCCTACAACGGCAGCGCCGTGGTCAGTTACGGCGGGCACAAGTGGACGGCGAAGTGGTGGACCCAGGGCGACATCCCTGGCAACAACTCCCAGGGCGTCTGGGCCGACAACGGGGCTTGCTAAACCCGGTCTGACTGACCGAGGACGCCGGGGTGAGCGATCACCCCGGCGTCCTTGCGGTTCCCGGCCTCAATCGTCCCTCAATCACCATGGGTAACTGATTCGTCGCTCTCAGTACCCAAAGAGCATGAACTTGACTCGGTTTTAAGTTCTCCACAATCCCCCGACTTGATCCTTGGAAAGGAGATCACTACGCCGTTCTGATGGGGGAAAGAATCGTGCGACTAAAGCAGAGATCGATCGGGACGGGGTTCGCCGTCACCATTGCGATGGTGGTGGTGGCGTTGCCAATGACGGCGGAAGCGCAATCCGGAAACGATGAATCCAGCAGGCCCTGGCTGGGCACCGATCATTGGTCGCGGTCCTTCGAGTTCCGGCACCGCTGGGTCAATCCCGATAGTTCACCCGGGCGCTGGGGCGGGTACCGGGGAAAGCTCCAGCCGCCCACGATCGAACCTCCGGAATACGACGAGGACGACTGGTATCCGATGCCCGAGCCGACGGCCGGCGAGTCGCCCGAGCCCGCGCTTCCCACCGGCACTGCCACGGCGACCGCGGAGCCAGTACCCAGCTATTCGGCACCCGCTGATCCGGACCCGACCAGCCCGGAGCCAACCGAGCCGACCGCTTCGGCGTCTGTGCCGATTGCGTCGCCGGGGGCGCCGGTGGGGCCGGGTGTTCCGGGGGTGGGGCGGAATCGGTCGGGATTGCCCTGGGCGAGCGGGGTGTATGCACGAGGTCAGGGTCCGGTGGGGGTGGCGGGCTTCGCGAGGTGGCGGGGTCGGGCGAACGACGTGGTGGTGGATTGGCCGGCCCGGCAGAGTTGGGCGGACATCGTCAATCCGGGGTGGTTGTATCAGACCTGGGCGGGGACGCCGGAGACGAAGGTGTTCGGGGTCGCGCCGATCCCGGAGGGTGATCCGAGCGCGACGATGGCCGACTGTGCGGCCGGGGCGTATAACGCGAAGTGGCGCCAGTACGGAGTGAATATCAAGGCCGCGGGGTTGGCCGAGGGCACGATTATCCGGTTGGGGTGGGAGTTCAACGGCAACTGGTACAAGTGGCAGGCCAGCAATCCGGGCCAGTTCGCGGCGTGCTGGCGACAAATTGTCGGCAACGTGGAAGGTGTGGCTCCGGGCTTGCGGTGGGACTGGAACGTCAACCGCGGTCGGGGACAGAGCGTGGCGGATGCGCGGCTGGCGTATCCGGGGGATGCGTATGTCGACATCGTCGGAGTGGATTCGTATGACGCGTGGCCCGGGGCCAGGAACGAGGCGGGCTGGCAGCAGCAGTATGGCGCGGAATTCGGGCTGAAGTTCTGGGCGGATTTCGCGGCGGCGCACGGCAAGCAGCTCAGCGTTGCGGAGTGGGGCAACTACCCGGGTCCGGCCACGGTCGGCCAGAGCGGTGGGGACAACCCGTTCTACATCGCGAAGATGATCGGGTTCTTCCGCAGCCAGGGCAGTCGTCTGGCGTATGAGGCGTACTTCAACGAGAGCGCCTCCTACTTCGCCGGAGCCATCTACGCTCCCGCCCAGGTACCCGCCGCAGCCGCGCAATACCGCAAGTCGCTAACGCCGTAGGCCCGACGGGGTTCCAGGGATGAACGCAGGGATGAGCGCTCTGGCGGGCGCCTGCCGGCAATGCGACCCTGGAACCCCTACCGCGGGAGGTCAATGTGGACGCCACGGATGCGCCTTCGACGATGCGTCAGGTGGTCGTGACCGCCAAGGACGGGGCGATCGTGCGTCGGGCGCCGATCCCGGTGCCGGCGGCGGGTGAGGCGCTGGTGCAGATGATCTCGACCGGGGTCTGCGGGTCGGACACCCATGCCCTGCACGGTCTGCACCCGTTCATCACGCTGCCGTACTTCCCCGGCCACGAAGTGATCGGCGTGGTCCAGGCGGTCGCCGAGGGAGTTGCCGAGGTGGACGTGGGTCAGCGGGTGGTCGTCGAGCCGACGCTGCCCTGCTGGCAGTGCAAGCAGTGCAAGGCCGCTCGGGAGAACCTCTGCGAGAACCTTCAGGTGTTCGGCTGTGTCTACTCGCAGGGCGGGATGGCCGAGTGGTTCACCATCCCGGCCAACCGGCTGCACGTCGTCCCGGACGAACTCGACGACGCGCAGGCGATCCTGATCGAACCGCTGTCCACGCCGGTGCATGCCGTCCGACTGGCCGGACCGGTCGAGAACCGGACGGTGGCGATCCTGGGTGCCGGGACGATCGGGTTGCTGGTGCTGGCCACCGTGCTGCATCACGGTGCCGGCCGGGTGGTGGTCACCGACATGCTGGAGAGCAAGCGAGCTCGGGCCCTCGCGCTGGGCGCACACGCTGCCGTCGACGCGGGTCGCGAGGACGCCGTCGAGGCAGTCCGGCGGGCCCTGGGTGAGAGCGCGGACATCGTGTTCGACTGCGTCGCCGTCCAACACACTGTCGGCCAGGCGATCGGGATGGCGCTGAACGGCGGCACCGTGGTGATTGTCGGCGTTCCGACCGGCGACGTCACCGTGCCGTTGGCGATGATTCAGGACCACCAGGTACGGATCCAGGGCACCGCGATGTACCTCCCGGAGGACTACGAGGAGTCGATGGACATCCTGCTCGCCGGCCAGGTCCAGGCCAAGGACTTCATCACCGGGATCTATCCGATGGAGCGGGTCGCCGAGGCCTTCGCCGCCTCAGCGGGTGGCGGGCACATCAAGGTCATCGTCACCGCCGCGGACGTGCAGGACTGAGCTTGAGCTGACGGCGGACCACACGCGGCGGACCGCAAAATTCTCCTGCTCACTTTATTAAGGTACTAATTTTACTATTGACCTAGGGTTATCCGTCCTGCTTGTGTGGAGTGTCCGCATATCTGACGGAGGATCTCCATGCAGCACGCGCGCCCCCTGGCCGGCCTGACCGCCGGATTGCTCGCCGCCGGCCTCGCTACAGCGGCCGCCACGACCCCCGCCACCGCCGCCGCCGACGTCCTGCTGTCGCAGGGCCGGACCGTGACAGCGTCGTCCATCGAGGATTCGCGGTTCCCGGCCGGGCTCGCGGTTGACGGCGACACCGGTACTCGATGGTCCAGCGCCTTCGCCGATCCGTCCTGGATTCAGGTCGATCTCGGGTCGGTCAGCCAGATCCACCGGGTCAAGCTGCAGTGGGAGGCCGCTTTCGGCTCCGGCTACCAGGTGCAGACCTCGGTTGACGGGGCGAGCTGGACGTCCGTCTTCTCGACCAGCACCGGGGACGGCGCGGTGGACGACCTGACCGGGCTCACCGCGAGCGGCCGGTACGTCCGGATCAACGGCACCAAACGCGCTACCGCATGGGGCTATTCGCTTTGGGAGTTCCAGGTCTACGGCACCGGTACCAGCACGCCGACACCCACCCCGACGACGCCCTCGACGGGCGTCGACCTGACCGACCCGCACAAGAAGGACATCGCCATGCAGTTGGTGTCCAGTGCGGAGAACTCCTCGCTGGACTGGCGTGCGCAGTTCGGCTACATCGAGGACATTGGTGACGGTCGCGGATACACCGGCGGCATCATCGGTTTCTGCTCCGGTACCTCCGACATGCTCGCCCTGGTCGAGTACTACACGCAGGTGAAGCCGAGCAACGGGCTGGCCACGTTCTTGCCCGCGCTGCGCAGCGTGAACGGCACCGACTCACACGCCGGCCTCGGCACTCCCTTCACCACGGCATGGAAGGCGGCCGCGTCGGACACCGTGTTCCAGGCGGCGCAGCAGCACGAGCGGGACCGGGTGTACTTCAACCCGTCGGTGTCGCAGGCCAAGTCCGACGGGTTGCACGCGCTCGGCCAGTTCGCCTACTACGACGCGATTGTGATGCACGGGCCCGGCGATGACGGGGTCAGCTTCGGCGGCATCCGGAGGACGGCGATGAGCAAGGCCAAGACGCCGGCCCAAGGTGGCAGCGAGGTCACCTACCTGAACGCCTTCCTGGACGCGCGCAAGGCCGCGATGTTGACCGAGGAAGCGCACAGCGACACCAGTCGGGTCGACACCGCCCAGCGGGTCTTCCTCCAGGCCGGAAATCTCAACCTGAACCCGCCGCTGACCTGGAAGGTCTACGGCGACAGCTACACGATCGCGAACTGACCTCGTTTTAAACCACTTTCATCCCTTCAGTGCGGAGTCATCGATGAACATTCGGTCAACAGCGCGCGCGGCGTGTCTGGCAATCGCCCTGGTCGGCGCGGCGGCAATCGTGGTGCCCCAGTCGGCGTCCGCGGCGGACAGCTACCCGGCGCACTACTCGGCTCCGTACCTGGAACTGTCTGACTCCAGCGTCGGTGACATGGCCGCCGACCTGGCGGCCACCGGCACGAGGTACTACACGCTGGCGTTCCTGATCCCGAACGGCGGATGCAACCAGATCTGGGAGGCGTCCGGGCAGGGCGTCGGCGCGTTCAACACCCAGATCCAGGCGCTGAAGAACGCCGGTGGCACGGTGGCGGTTTCGTTCGGCGGCGCGGTCGGTGGTGAGGTCGCGCTGACCTGCACCAACGTCGCCAGCCTGCAGGCCGCGTACGCGAACGTGGTGAACACCTACGGGATCACCCACCTGGATTTCGACATCGAGGAGTCGACGTTCCAGAATGCCGCGGCGAACACCCGGCGCAATCAGGCGCTGGCCGCGCTGCAGGCGGCCAATCCCGCTGTGGCCGTGGACTTCACCCTGGCCGTCGCCCCGAACGGCCTGCCCACCGCCCAAATGAACCTGCTCAAGGACGCCGTCGCCAAGGGCGTCAAGATCAACGCGGTCAACATCATGACGATGGACTTCGGTGACGGCCACAACGCCCTGAACGACGCCAAATCCGCGGCCAACGCCACCCATACCCAGCTTGCCCAAATCTTTCCGGGCCTGACCTCGGCTCAGCTCTGGAACAAGATCGGCCTGACCCCGATCGCCGGCCAGAACGACGACAACGAGTTCTTCTCCCAGGCCGACGCGCAGTCGCTGGAGACCTTCGCCGCAACCAACGGCGCCCAGAAGTTGGCCTTCTGGGAGGTGCACAGCTACGACAGGGCGGCCGGCTGGGCGTACTCGCGGATCTTCAACCAGATCACCGGCGGCACGACACCGCCGACCACGCCGCCCACGACGCCGCCCACAGGTGGCAGCAAGATCACCGGGATCGGTGGCAAGTGCATCGACGTGGCCTCGGCCTCCAGCGCCGATGGCGCCGCCGTCCAGCTCTACACCTGCAATGGCACCGCCGCCCAGCAGTGGACCGTCGGTGCGGACGGCACGATCAAGGCGCTGGGCAAGTGCATGGACGTCACCGCAGCGTCCGTCGCGAACGGCGCCAAGATCCAGCTCTTCACCTGCAATGGCAGCGGCGCACAGAAGTTCAGCTACAACTCCTCAACGCACGACCTGGTGAACACGGCGGCGGGCAAGTGCCTGGACGCCACCGGCAACAGCTCCGCCGATCTGACCCGGCTGCAGATCTGGACCTGCACCGGTGCCGCCAACCAGAAATGGACCGTCGGCTAAGGCTTTCGGTTCGCCGCTCAACGACCGGAACGACGGATCAATGACTGCTCAGTGCCTGAGGAAGCGCTTCTCTGGGGCATTGTTCCGTGGTTCCGGTCGTCACCCGTCCACCCGTCCACCCGTCCACCCGTCCACCCGTCCACTCGTCCGCGCTCGGTGATTTCGGCTGAGCGCTGGGAGTTTGGGGGACGGCGGTGGGTGGGTGAGGATGGTGGGGTGCTACTGGCGGCTGGTGGGTTTGAGTTGTTCGGCGAAGGCGATCTCCACGGGCTCGATTGATCCGGCCGGTTCGAAGCCGAAAACCTGTGCGTAGAAGGACAGTTCCGCCTCCAGTGCACGGACGATGTTTTCGGCCCTGCGGAACCCGTGCTGCTCGCCGGGGAACAGCAGATAGGCGTGCGGTACTTGGTTGGCGGCCAGGGCATTGACGATCGCCTCGGCCTGGGCGGGTGGGACGACGGGGTCCTCATCGCCCTGCAGGACGATCAGCGGGCGGTTGAAGCCGTCGATGTGCGAGAGCGGCGAGCGCTCGGTGTAGATCTCGGCAGCCTCCGGCCACGGCCCGACCAGCCCATCCAGGTAACGGGATTCGAACTTGTGCGTGTCCCTGGCCAGCGCGCCCAGGTCGGCAACACCGTAGTGACTCGCCCCGGCGGCAAAGACGTCCTGCGTCGCGAGCGCCGCAAGCGTGGTGTATCCGCCCGCGCTGCCGCCACGGATCGCCAGTCGGTCCGGATCAACCAGGCCCTGCTGGGCCAGCCAGTCGGCTGCCGCGCAAGCGTCCTCGACATCGACGATGCCCCAGGCGTCGTCCAGCAGTCGGCGGTACGGCCGGCCGTAACCGGTGCTGCCGCCGTAGTTCACGTCAACGACGGCGAACCCGCGGGTGGTCCAGTACTGGGTGGACAACCGGAACGCCGGGTACGCGGCCGACGTCGGGCCGCCGTGGATGGCGACCAGCAGTGGCGGTTTCTCCCCGGCCGGTGCCGAAGCCTCGGCGGAGGCCGGCAGATACAGCAGGGCATGGGCGGTTCGGCCGCCGCTGCTGGGGAAGTCGATGGACCGCGCGACGGAGATCGCCGCTGCGGGAAGCCCGCTGTCGGCAGGGTGGTTCAGCACGATGAACGGCAGGCCCACCCCCGGCTGCCGATTCCGCTCCGTCAGGTCGATCTCGATCACCACCGGATCGGCGGTCGCTCGGAGTCCGATCGCGACGATCCGGGACCCGTCCAGGCACAGCGACCCGAGAACAACAAAAGGCAGGACATCGTCCCGGACCGCGCCGTCGGCCGTCACCTCCACCAGATGCGCACCCTCCGCAGAGGAGTAGGTGAGCCACACCCGGCCGTCGCCGACCAGATAGCGACTCTGGCCGAAGACCCAGGCCGGCTGGCCGACCTCCGCCGCCAGCGGATGCACCGGGGTGAGTTCGCCACCGGCGTCCACTCGGTAGACATTCCACCAATCGGAGCGGTCGGACACGACGTACAGGGTGCCGTCCGGGCCCCACTCCGACTGGATCAGCGACTCGTCCGGGCCGCCCGCCACCTGACGGCTGTTCTGCAGTCGGACGCCGTCGGAGTCCCGGACCAGGTCGGCGGTCCAGAGCCGGGTGGTGTCCCAGGGCATGTTCGGGTGCTGCCACTCGATCCAGGCCAGCCGGGTGCCGTCCGCGCTGATCCGCGGCGCGGCAACAAAGTCCGGGCCGGTGAACAACACCACTGGTTCTGCGGGCTCAGCGCCGTCCGGCACCGCGGCGACGATCGCTACGATCTCGTTGTACACCCCACCGTTAACGTGTGATTCCCGGACACAGACGCAGAGCTCGCCGTCCGGCGTCAATCGACCGTCGGCGTAGCGCAGCGCGCCGGGCGTTGCCGGGGTCGGGGTGATCGGCACCGGCGGCCGGCCCGGATCGACCCGGTAGAGCCGCTGATCACTCCACTCGACGCTGAAGATCACCTCGTGGTGCACCCACCAGGCGGCGCCGCCGTACTCGTGCACCCGGGTCCTCGCGTTCCAGGTTTCCGGTAGCGGCTCGTGCAGCGTGCCATCGCTGTCCCGGCGGGCGATCTGCTGCCTGCCGCCCTGGTCCGGGCGGGTCTGCGACCACCAGGTGGTGCCGGCCTCCGCCCAGACGTCAATCGGTTGGGAGGCGCCGGTGACCAAGTCGCGGGCATCGATGGGGGAGGGCCAGGCCCCGTACGGGACCACGGGCAAAGAGTCAGACATACGGCAAAACTAGACCGCCCGGGCGAGGTTCGTCGGCTGGGCCAGACCGCAGGTTCGACATCGCCAGGCAGCAGGCCAGACAGATAGGACCCGGCGGGGGCATGGTCACCCGCCGGGTCCTATCTGTTCTTCTTCGGCTCAGCGCTTCCCGCGCTTGACGGTGAACGTCTCCGTCACTTCGTCCGCTCCCTTGCCCGGTGCGTCAATCAGTACCTGCGCTCTGACCTGGTCGCCCTTGCCGAGCCGGACGCCGCCCTCCAGCCAGACACACTCGCCCGGGTCCAGGGCCTCCTTGTCGACCTTCTGGTACTTCTTGTTCGCCAGCACCTGCAGGACGGCGGTGACGGGTGCGCGGCCGGTGTTACAGACCCGCGCCTGGGCCTTGCTCGACTTCGACAGCCCGGTCCTCAAGACCTCAATCTCGTAGCGCGGCTTGGCGCAGGCGAGAGTCCGGGATGCGAGCAGTTGCCCGGTGGTGGCCGAGCGCAGCTTGATCTTCCACGGGCCGTCGCCGGTCAGCGCGAGCTTGGCCGGCAGGGTGACGTCGTCCTTGCCGGTGGCGACATCGCCTCTGTACGTGCCGGTCAGTGCGGCGGTGGCGGTGCGAGGACCGCAGACCGCCGGGGCGATCAGCACGGTTCCGACGGCCACCGCTGCGGCCGAATAGCTGCTGGTCACGAGGTCACCGGCGGTGCAGTCGGCGGTGACGGCGTAGTCGCCGGGCTCGGCGTCGGCCGGCAGAACCAGGGTCACGGGAGCCCAGGTGCCGGTCGTCGAGGTGGTGACCGACGAGGTCGGCAGCGCGGAGCCGTCGACCGTGGTGTCGTCCCCAGGGTCGACGTCGCCGCTGTCGTCTCCGCCGTCATCCCCGCTGTCGTCGCCGGTGCTGTCCTCCTCGCCGGTCCCATCGTCACTGGCGTCACTCAACGAAACCAGCGCGACCTCGACCACCGACACGCCGGTGGCCGCGCACGCCTCGGCCGGGGTGACGGTCACCGAGCCGCCGGGCTTGAGCACCGACGCGGACAGGGTCAGCGTGGCTGCCGTCCCGGTGGCGGTGAACGCGACGCCGGTGTAGGTCCGGGTGGGCGCGGTTGACGCATCATCGTCGGGGTCGCCGATGTCGTCGCCTGGCTCGGTGTCGTCCCCGGGCTCGGTCGAGTCGTCACCCGGATCGGTCGAGTCGTCCCCCGGGTCGGTGCTGTCCTCGTCCGGATCTGTGCTGCTGTCGCTGATGAAGCAGGCTGCGGTCAGCGTGCCGGCGCCGGCCGCCACCGGGGTATTCGACCAACTGCCCAGGTCGTCGAGCCCGCCGACCGGAAGCTGCGCCGACGCGTCAACCCAGGTCCCGGTGGCGTCCGTGTCGACCGATCCGATCGAGTGCGCCGTGCCGGCGTGGTCGGTGAAGGTCAGGACAACCGTCTGGGCGCCAGAGGCGGACGGGCAACCGGCCGCCGACGCCGTCGGATTGACCGTGAAGGCCACCCCGGGACGGGCGCTGCTGGTGCTCAGGGTCAGGTCGGCGTCGGTGGTGGCGGCGAACGCGCCGCCGGCCAGTGGGCCGGTGAGGGCGCAAAGGCCCGCAAGAGTCGTTCCGATGGCGCGGCGAATCATGGAGATGGTTCTCCCTGTGGTCGGCCCAATGTGGTCGGCAGGCGCACAGAGAGGAACCCCTGTAGCACTTAGTAGTTGAGCATGAGCTCTGAGTAGTTGGCGGCGCTACCAAGTAGCCCGGTCGGACCAGGGTCCTGCCCGATCCCTCCTGGCTCAGCGCCTAGGCTCGCCTCATGGTCAGCAGCACGGTGGACGCCGCAGCGGTCGAGGCGGCCGGCCGCCGCCTGGCCGCCGTCCTGAGTCCGACCCCGCTCCAGCCGAACCCCCGCCTCAGCGAGCGAATCGGCGGCCAGGTCTGGCTCAAGCGCGAGGATCTCCAGGTGGTGCGCTCGTACAAGGTGCGCGGCGCCTACAACCTGATCTCCCAGCTGGACGACGCGGCCCGGGACGCCGGGGTGGTTTGCGCCAGTGCCGGCAACCACGCCCAGGGCCTGGCCTACGCCTGTGGCCTGCTGAAAGTCCGCGGCCGGGTCTACCTGCCGCGGACCACGCCCAGGCAGAAGCGGGACCGGATCGCGGTGCTCGGCGGTGACCTGGTTGACGTCCAGGTGGTGGGGGACAGCTACGACGATGCCGCCGAGGAGGCGCTCCGGTACGCCGCCGAGACCGGCGCGACGTTGGTGCCGGCCTTCGACGATCCGCGCACGGTCGCTGGTCAGGGCACCGCGATTGCCGAGGCGATCGAGCAGCTGGGCATGGTTCCCGACCTGGTCGTCGTCCCGGTCGGGGGCGGTGGCCTGCTGGCCGGCGCGGTGTCCTGGCTGACCGAGCGGCATCCCGACGTCCGGGTGGTCGGGGTTGAGCCCGCGGGTGCGGCCTGCCTGGCGGCGGCCCTCGCCGCAGGCGGTCCGGTGACCCTGCCGGAGCTTGATGGCTTTGTTGACGGCGCGGCCGTCCGGCGAGCGGGCGCGGTGACGTATCCGCTGATCAGGGACTCCGGAGCGGAGCTGGTCGCGGTGGCCGAAGGCCGGGTTTGCACGGAGATGCTCGCGTTGTACCAGTCCGACGGGATCATCGCCGAGCCCGCCGGAGCGCTGGCCGCCGCCGCGCTCGGGGACGTCGTCCTGCCCGATCCGGGAGCGGTGGTGCTGTGCCTGCTCTCCGGCGGCAACAACGACGTCAGCCGGTACGCCGAGGTGGTCGAGCGAGCCCTGGTGCACGAGGGTCGCAAGCACTACTTCCTGGTCGACTTCCCGCAGGAGCCGGGTGCGCTCCGCCGATTCCTGGACGACGTTCTCGGCCCGGACGACGACATCACCCTGTTCGAGTACGTGAAACGGAACAACCGGGAGACCGGCCCGGCTTTGGTCGGCATCGAGCTGGGCCAGGCCGAAGACCTCCCGTCCCTGCTGGAAAGGATGGCGGCGGCTCCGCCGAAGATCTCTCCGGTGCCGCCGGACAGCCCGCTTTTCCGCTTCCTGCTCTAGGAGTGGGTCAGCCCCCGCCAGGGCGGTGATTCCATGATCAACAGGCCGGAATCACCGCCCTTCGAGGGGCTGACCAGGGGTGCGGCGGTCAGCCAGCCACTTCGTCGCGGGCCTCGGACCAGCGGGTGTGGAACGAGCCGTCCACGTCCACTCGCTTGTAGGTGTGCGCGCCGAAGAAGTCGCGCAGACCCTGGATCAGCGCGGCCGGCAGCCGGTCCCGGCGGAGGCCGTCGTAGTACGCGAGTGAGCTGGAGAACGCCGGCGTTGCTACCCCGGCGGTGGCCGCGGCCGCGACCACCCGGCGCCAACTGTCCGTGCTGCGCGACACCGCGTCCGCAAAGTACGGCGCCACCAGCAGGGTGGGCAGGTTGGCGTCCTCGGCGTAGGCCTCGACGATCCGGTTCAGGAACCGAGCCCGGATGATGCAGCCGCCGCGCCAGATCGTTGCCATCGCACCGCGATCGATGCCCCAGCCGTATTCGTCACTACCGGCCTGGATGTGGTCGAAGCCCTGGGCGTAGGCGACCACCTTCGATGCGTACAGCGCCGACCGGACGTCCTCGATGAAGGCGTCCCGCTCGCCCGCGGCCCAGCCGTCCTTCACCGTGGCGCCGAAGGTGTCTGCCGCCGCCTTGCGCTGCTCGGCATGGCCGGACAGCGAGCGAGCGAAGGTCGCCTCGGCGATCCCGGTGATCGGGACACCGAGCTCCAGGGCGTTCTGCACGGTCCAACGACCGGTGCCCTTCTGCTCGGCCTGGTCGAGGATGACGTCGACCAGCGGCCCGCCGGTCCGGGCGTCAACCTGCTTGAGCACCTCGACGGTGATCTCGATCAGGTAGGACTCGAGGTCCCCCTCGTTCCAGGTCTTGAAGATCTCGGCGATCTCCGCCGGGGTCGCACCCAGGCCCTGCCGCAGCAGGTCGTAGGCCTCCGCGATCAGCTGCATGTCGGCGTACTCGATGCCGTTGTGCACCATCTTGACGAAGTGCCCGGCGCCGTCGGGGCCGACGTGCGTGCAGCACGCAGTGCCGTCCACCTGGGCGGCGATCGACTCGAACATCGGGCCCAGTCGCTCGTAGGCCCAGGCGGACCCGCCCGGCATGATGCTCGGCCCGAGCAGCGCGCCCTCCTCGCCGCCGGACACGCCGCAGCCGACGAAGTGCAGCCCACGCTCCTTGAGCGCTGCCTCCCGGCGACGGGTGTCGGCGAAGTGCGCGTTGCCGGTGTCGACGATGATGTCGCCCTCTTCGAGCAGCGGCGCCACCTCATCGATGACGGCGTCCGTCGGGCCGCCCGCCTTCACCATCACGATGACGACACGCGGCTTCTGCAGCGAGGCGACGAAGCCTTCCATCGTCTCGCTCGGGACGAACGTGCCCTCGTCGCCGTGCTCGGCGACCAGGCTCTCGGTCCGGGCGTAGCTGCGGTTGTGCACCGCCACCGGCCAGCCATGCCTGGCCAGATTGCGAGCGAGGTTTCGGCCCATCACCGCTAGGCCGGTCACCCCGATCCGTGCCGTGGCCGTGGTTGTCGCGTCAGTATCGGAGTTCGCGCTCACCGTTCTCCTCAGGTCACTCTGTCGATCGCTCGACTCGTCGAGACGTCGGGCCGGTACCGACGATTATCGCCTTATACGGTTGCCGTGCATCAGCCGGATCACCTGGGCGGACGTCGGATCGCTGAGAAGCCGGGCTCGCTCGGAACCGGGGCGAGCGCAGCTCAGTGCCAGCCGAGTTCCCGCAGGCGTGCCTCGCCCAGGCCCATCGCATGGCCCACCTCGTGCCCGAGCACCTTGAACACCCGGGCCGGGACGTCGTCCGGGTGGTCGCAGACCAGCAGGATCGGAATCCGGTACAGGGTGATCGTGTCCGGCAGCATCCCGGGCGGGTGGCCACCGTAGGCGGTTCGTGGCACCCCTCGGAAGAGTCCCAGCAGCAGCCCGTTCGGTGGCGCCTCGCCGTCCCGAGGCAGATCTTCAACCAGGACGGCGATCTCGCGGACGATCGGAGCCGTCCACTCGGGCAGCGCGTCCAGCGCGTCGGAGACCATGGCCTCGAAGGTTTCTCGGGGGACGGCCGTTGGGTCCATGTGCCCAACCTAGACGTGGCTCGCGCAGGCCTGGACGTGGCCTGCGCAGATCTAGACTTGGGCCGTGGAGACGACGATGCGGCTGCGCCGGGCTCGATTCTTGGGCGTGCTGTTGACCACCGCCGTCCTGCTCGGCCTGCTCTACGGCGTGCTGCTCGCCACCCTCGGCCAACCGGACGCCCTGCTCACCTGGTGGGGAACCGGCCTGCGAGCACTGCTCGCGGTGCTGATCTGCCTGGGCATCGCCAGCGCCGTCGACCGGCGTCAGGCCGGCCGCTGACGCTGCCAGCTGAGGCCTTGGTCGACGCATTGAGTTGACGCATTCGCTGGACGTTTTCGGCGGTGTTCTCCCGGTTCGACCCGAGAAACCCATGGTCGGACGCACTGGATCCGGGCGATCTTGGGTCGGGGACGGGAATGTCCTGCCCGCTTCTGCACTTGTCGCAGGAGCGCTCGGACGCTGAGGTCCGCCGATCTCGACGTGTCCGAGGAAAGAAGTCTGATGACCACGGCCAGTGAACGCGTCCACGCGTCCTCCGACCTGAAAACCCCGCTCGACCAGCTTGATACTCGATCTGAGAACACCGCGACGCAAGAACGTCCATCGGCCAAGTTCGTCCTCACCCTTGGCGCGCTGATCGCGATCGGTCCGCTGACGATCGACACCTATTTGCCGGCCTTCCCGAGCATCACCACCGATCTCGAGACGACGTCGGCAGCCGTTCAGTTGACGTTGACCGGCACGCTGATCGGGCTGGCCCTCGGGCAATTGCTGATCGGCCCGATCTCCGACTCGATCGGCCGCCGACGTCCACTGGTCGCCGGGATCGCGGTGCACGTGCTGGCGTCCCTGCTCTGTGTTGTGGCGCCGAACATCCTCACGCTCGGCATCCTCCGGGTGCTGCAGGGCCTGGGCGTTGCCGCGGCCGCCGTGGTCACCACCGCAATGGTCAGGGATGTCTCCAGCGGCGTCGGTGCCGCGAAGCTGCTGTCCCGGCTGATGCTGGTGATGGGCGCCGCTCCGGTGCTTGCGCCCACGCTGGGTAGCCAGATCCTGCGGTTCACAAACTGGCGAGGGGTTTTCGTCGCGCTGGCCGTGCTCGGCCTGGTGCTGATCGTCGTCGCCGTCAGGTCGTTGCCGGAGACGCTCGCGCCCGAGCAGCGCCGTAGCGGCGGGGTGCTGAGTGCCGTCCGCGCGTACGGTTCGCTGTTCACCGACCGGGTCTTCGTCGGCCTGGTGCTGGTGACCGGCCTCTCGATGGGTGCGCTGTTCGGTTACGTGGCTGGATCTTCGTTCGTGTTCCAGGACCAGTACGGGCTCAGCGAGCAGCAGTTCGGGCTGGCCTTCGGGGCCGGGTCGATCGCGCTGATCGGTGGTACCCAGGTGAACGGGTTGCTGCTGCGCTGGTACCAGCCACGGTTGATCCTCACCACTGCGCTGGTGGCCGGGTTCGCCGCCGGGGTCGGGCTACTGATCGTCGCGGCGACCGGTGTCGGGGGCCTGCCCGGGCTACTGGTTCCGATGTGGGGCGCGCTCGCCGCCGCCGGGCTGGTCCTGCCGAACGCGCCTGCGCTGGCACTTTCTCGGCACGGTGAGAAGGCGGGCGCGGCTGCGGCGCTGCTCGGTGCGGTTCAGTTCGCGATCGGCGCGCTGACCGCTCCGCTGGTGGGCGTGCTCGGGGTTGACGCCCTGGCGATGGCCACGGTGGTCGCGGGCAGCCTGGCAATGGCGCTGCTGGTCCTGGTTGTCACGGTACGGCCGTGGTCGCTAACCGAGGCCGATCTCGAGGACGCCGAATCCTTCGAGGATGCCGACGCGCTGGTTGCTGTCGCCTGATCAGCAGGCGGTCTCGTACGGGACGACGATGGTGGTCACCGGCAGACCGTCAAAACGCTCGCCGGTCTTCGGGGTCTGCCCACAGACCCGCCAGTCGCCGAGGCCGCGCGTGACCTCATCGCCGTCCGCCCGCTTGAGGAACCGGATGCTGGCGTTCGGCCCGAGGATCTGGGTGGTCATGTACGCCGTCCGGTTCACCAGGTTGGGCATCGTCTTGCCGGCCCGGTCGTAGCGGCCCTGGTCGGTGGTGGGGCAATGCTCTTCGGTCTTGACCACACCGAGCTTGACCACCGTGCCCTGGTTGTGGCTGCCCGGGCCCGGCTCCTGGAAGCAGACCATCCACTCCTTGTCATCCCGCCAACGGCGGTCGCGGCCCAGCGCATCGTGGGTCTCGATGTCACCGAAACCAGCGTCCTTGGCCTGGGCGGTGGCCCATTGCAAGCCCTTGAGATGCAGGTCGGGAAGGCTGGACTTGGCGTCGGCCGAACCACTGCCGATCAACCAGAAGATCACTACCAGGACGACCGGCGTCGCGAGTACCGCGATCAGGATGATCGTTGCGGTGCTCGGGCCAGTCGACTTCACATCCGCCATGAACAGTCACCCTCCGTGCAGTGCCAATACCTTCGAAGGTAGCTCAAAAGGGCGGTTAGTGATCGGAAAGTTCAGATGGTGTCGGACACCGTTGTCGCCCGTTCCGCCCAGGCGCGGCTGAGCGCCGTCGCGAAGGTCTGGGTGGGCTGGGCGCCGGAGATGCCGTATCGCTCGTCGATCACGAAGAACGGGACGCCGTTGGCGCCGAACGCCCGCGCCTGCCGGATGTCGTCCTGGACTTCCTGGGTGTAGCTCTGTCCGGTCAGCACGCTCCGCGCTTCGTCGGCGTCGAGACCGGCCTCAACCGACAGCGCGACCAGCGAGTCGGCGTCGAACAGAGACCGCTGCTCGGTGAAGTGCGCCCGGAAGAACCGCTCGACCACGGCGTCCTGCAGGCCGCGCTCCAAGCCCAACCGGATCAGCCGATGGGCGTCGAAGGTGTTGCCGGCCCGGCCGCCCTCCAGGTTGTACTCCAGCCCGTCGGCCGCGGCCAGCCGGACCAGTTTCGCCTGCTGTGCCTTGAACTGTTCGGCCGAGATGCCGTACTTCTTCGAGATCAGTTCGACCTGGTCGAAAGTCACGGTCGTGGAAGCGGTCGGGTCGAGCTGGAAAGCCCGATGGACGACGTGCACTTGGTCGCGGTGGTCGAACTCCGCCAGCGCGTGCTCGAAACGGCGTTTGCCCAGGTAGCACCAGGGACAGACGACATCGGACCAGATCTGAATCTCCATGCCGACATTCTCCGACGGCACCTTCAGCGGCCGTCGAGCAGGGGCTGTCGGGGATCCCAGGTCGTGCCGTCAGCGGCATCCTGGCGCCGCCGGGCGATTCCGGAGAGTGCCTCAAGGACTACCCGGTTCGCCAGGAACGACGTCACGTCGGCGTGGTCGTACGGTGGCGAGACCTCGACCAGGTCCATCCCGACCACTGGCAGCTCGTACGCGATCCGGCGGACCGAGTCGAGCAGTTCGCGGGCGGTGAGCCCGCCCGGCTCGGGCGTGCCGGTTCCCGGCGCGTGGCCGGGGTCGCAGACGTCGATGTCAACCGAGAGGAAGACGCCGTCGCAGTCGTCCATCGAGATCGCAAAGGCCTCGGTCAGGCACTCGGTCAGGCCCCTGGCGCCGATCTCGGTCATCTCGTAGGAGCGCATGCCCTGGTCGGCCATCCAGCCCAGGGTCTCCGGCTCCGGCCAGTAGCCGCGCAGCCCGATCTGCAGGAACCGGTCACCGCGGAGCGCGCCGGACTCGATCAGCCGCCGCATCGGCTGGCCGTGCCCGATCAGCGAGCCGAACTCGATGTTTCCGGTGTCGGCGTGAGCATCGAAGTGGATCATTGAGATCCGGCCCTGACCCAGGTGATCGGCCACGCCGGCGGCGTCCGGCCAGGCGATCGTGTGGTCGCCGCCGAGAACCAGCGGGATCGCGCCAGTAGCGGTGATGGCGGCAACCGCGGTCTGCAGGTCGGCCACCGACCGGGCGGCGTCGCCGGAGAACATCTCGACGTCACCGGCGTCGTACACGCGCAGGTCCTTGAGCCCGTCCACGCGCATCGCCAGCGACGGCCGGGAACCGTCATGCGGCAGGTAACAGGTCTGTCGGATGAACTGCGGTCCGAACCGGGTGCCCGCCCGGTGCGAGGTGCCGCCATCGAAGGGCGCACCCAGAATCACCACATCGGCCTGCGGGTAGGTCTCTGGCTCGGCCCAGTCGCACGGGTCGACTCCGAGGAAGGTGATGTCCGGTCCGAACTGTGCTCCATAGCGTGCCACGAGGCTCACGCTAGCTGTGTGGGTGTCATGGCGGACAGCAACCCCGCCCACGGGGGCTGCACCGCCGTCCCGGTGTGGGCCAGCGTCTGCGCGAAGATTTTGTTAGTCATGCGAACCTGTAGCGAAATCGTGTTGATCAAGATCAACCTGCGATTTGAGCGGGGCTGTGACCCGCTAGATGGGGCAAAAGCCCGTGCAGATCAGACTTTTCCTTGATCCAAGGTGCAGTGCCGTCGATACCGCAACAGGCTCATGCGCCGATGGAATCTTCGCGTCCCCGGCTTGGGGGTGCGCCCGGGTTTTCGGATGCGGCTGGGGGTTCGGATGCAGGGGCTTCCGTGGCGGCTGACGTCGCTGGCGCCGCCGGGGTGGCCGGTGCGGTTGGTGCGGTTGGGGGTGCGGGGGCCAGGTGTGCGGGGGTGGTTGGGGTGGCCTCGGGCAGGAAGGGCATGTCGTCGCCATTGGCGTCAGGTGTCGTGGTGGTCTCGGTTGCGGGGTTGCTCGCAGCGGGATTGCTCGCAGCCGGGTTGCTCGCAGCCGGGTTGGTCGCAGTGGGATCGCTCGCAGCCGGGCTGGTCGTAGCCGGGTTGGTCGTCGTGGGATCGCTCGTCGTGGGGTTGGTCGCGGTGGGGGTGGTCGTGATGGCGTCAGGCGGAGTGCGATCTTGGGCGGCCGCCGTGATATCCAAGACCGCCGCCTCATCGTGGGCGGATACCGCGGCGTCGAGGGCGGCTCGTGCATCAACCGGGGTGGACACGGTGTCGTCTCCGGGAGCCGATGCATTGTCGTTGTCCGGAGCTATTTCCGGAGCCTTTTCCGGCGCGTTGTCCAGAGCCGTCTCGGCTTCGTCGTCGCCCTCCGGAATGACCCGCGCGAGCTTGACCCGCAGAATCGCTCGCGGGGTGACCTCGAGGGCGGTGAGTCGCCATTCCCCAACGGTGATCGTGGTGTCCTGAGGCGGGAACTCGCCGATCTCTTCGAGCATGATCCCGGCGATCGTGGCGTGCCGTCCGGCTTCCAGATCGACGCCGAGGTCGCCCAAGTCGTGCGCCGGGAACGAGCCCGCCAGCTCGATCTCGCCATCGGGGGTCCGGACGACAGCGGCGGTGTCCTTGTCGAACTCGTCGTAGATCTCGCCGACGATCTCCTCGAGCAGGTCCTCCAGCGTGACGATCCCGGCGACGGACCCGAATTCGTCCACAACCAGGGCGAGTTGGCCGTGTTGCTGCTGCATCCGGCCCAGCGCCTGGAGCACCCCCACCGAGTCGGGCAGCACCAGGGCGGGTCGGATGTAGTCCGCCACGATTCCGACGCCGGCGACCAGTTGACGTAGATGCACGAAGCCGACGACGTCGTCCTCGGTCGAGCCGATCACCGGTGCCCTGGACAGCCCCGCCTCGATCAGATGATCACGGGCCGTGGCAGTGTCCTGGTTCGACGTCACGAAGACCACGTCGGCTCGAGGGACGAGTACCTGCCAAAGTCGGCGCTCGTCCAGCTCCAGCGCTCCCTCGATGATCGACCGCTGCTGTGCCGGGATCGATTCCTGGGCCGCAATCATGTCCTTGAGTTCTTCTTCGGACACCTCCTCGCGGGCCGCCTGGGGATCGAGACCGACCATCCGGACCACCAGCGCAGTGGACTGAGCCAGCAACCAGACCAGTGGGCGGACCAGCGTTGAGATCACGGTGATCGGGCCGGCGGCGCGCAATGCCCACTGCGGTGCGGTCTGCATCGCGATTCGCTTCGGTGCCAGCTCGCCAAAGACGAGGGTCAGATAGCTGAGCACCAGGGTGACGATGAAAACGGAGGCCGGTTCGGCAGCGCTCCCGAGCACCCCGAGCGGGCCGATCAGCGGTTGGGCCAGCGAGACCGCGGCCGTCGCCGAAGCCAGGAATCCGGCCAGAGTGATCCCGACCTGGATCGTGGACAGGAAGCGGTTGGGGTCCGAGGTGAGGGCGGCCAACTTCCGACCGCGTTCGCTTTCGGCTGCCAGCCGGTTCACTTGACTCTCGCGCAGGGTTACGAAAGCCATCTCTGAACCGGACAAGCCCGCGTTCAGCAGGACCAGGACCACGACCAGGGCAATCTCGACCCACATGGCGCGTTCGGCTCCTTCGGGCGGCACTTGATCCGGAATGCACCATCATGGACGCAGAGCGAGCTTTGCGCCCTTCCGAAGATCCGGCCATTCGGCTGGGGCGGGTTGGTCCCTTGGCGACCGCCCGTAGATCTTGGTCGCAACCCTTGCCCAACGACTGGTGAACAGTTGCCATTCTGTTGTGGAAGACCGTTTCGCACTCGGTTGCCAAGGCGCCAGCGGATGCGAAAGTCGGGGTCAGCACCGGTACCAGGGACATACCTGCACCAAGGAGATGAGCGTCATGGACGACACACACCAGGCGAACGCTGATTACGATCCGTCGAGGTTCGCTGATCTCAATGTCTCTCAATCCGGTCTGATTGTCGATGACACGGACGACGACGATCCGGTATTGCTGAAGTCGGACGGTGATCCGGTGGATACCTGGCGTGAGGGCTACCCGTATCCGGAGCGCCTTTCCCGAGAGGTTTATGACCGCGAGAAGCGACTGCTTCAGATCGAGCTGCTGAAGTTGCAGAACTGGGTCAAGCGGAGCAAGGAGAAGCTCGTGGTCCTGTTCGAGGGCCGCGACGCCGCCGGGAAGGGCGGCACGATCAAGCGCTACATGGAACACCTGAATCCCCGTGGCGCACGGGTTGTCGCCCTGGAGAAGCCGAGCGAACGCGAGTCGGGCGAGTGGTACTTCCAGCGGTACATCCGCGAGTTGCCGACGAGCGGCGAGATCGTCCTGTTCGACCGCTCCTGGTACAACCGGGCGGGCGTCGAGCGGGTGATGGGGTTCTGCTCCGCCCCCGAATACCTGGAGTTCATGCGGCAGGCGCCGGAGCTGGAGCGGATGCTGGTCCGCTCCGGCGTTCATCTGGTGAAGCTCTGGTTCTCGGTGTCGCAACACGAGCAGCGCACCCGCTTCCTGATCCGTCAGGTCGACCCCGTCCGGCAGTGGAAGCTCTCGCCGATGGACCTGGCGTCGCTCGATAAGTGGCAGGAGTACACCGAGGCCAAAGAAGCGATGTTCTTCTACACCGACACTGCCGACGCGCCCTGGACGGTAGTGAAGAGCAACGACAAGAAGCGTGCTCGGCTGGAGGCGATGCGCCATGTGCTGAACCGCTTCCCGTACGAGGGCAAGGACCCGGAGGTCGTGCACCCGCCGGACCCGCTGATCGTCGGCTCGGCCGCCGATGTCTTTGAGCACGGCGAAGAGGTAGGTCGCTACTTTCCTCGGCTTTGAGGCTCGCCGTTTCACCAGATCAGCGCCGCAGAGTTCGGGTTTCATGGGATCGCCATCGGCAGTTCGGGTTTCATGGGATCTCCACCCGAAGGTCAATGGGTAGGGCAGGGACCAGCGGGCGCAGCGACTGCCGCAGCAGTTCCCAGCCGTCCTCGGGAAACCGGTAGGGCAGAGCCATTGCGGTCAGCAGTTGCCCGGCCAGTTGGTCGGCCGTTCTGACCATCGATCGCGGCAGGCCTCGGCCCTGGTCCCGGCGCAGCAGCGCTCCCGGCTGGGCCGAGGCTCCGGCCGTCGTCTGCAGACCGGTGACCAGCCGACGCACCGCCCGACCCGCCGGGAGTTCGGCCGACTGCTGGGCGTGCTCGACGGCTGTTGCCAACAGCGCAGGAGTGGCCGGGGCGAGCAGCTCGCGGGCGGCCCGCCGGATCGCCGGCCTGGCCAGCCACAGCCGGCCCGGCGGACGGTGATCGTTCACCGCCCACTCCCACGGCCCGGCTCCACTGGCCATTGCCGACGGCGCGGCCACATCGGCGAGAACCGCCGACACGAGCAGGATCTCCAAACCGTCCGACAGGGTGGTTCGTAGCGTCTGCTCAGTCGGCGGACCCGATTCCGGGGTAGCCGACGCGACCGCGACCGTTCGCAGCCAGAGCGGGGTCGATTGCCCAGGCGGCCCAGCAAGAGTCAGCCCGAGTTCCTGCGCCACCCTGGACGCCTCTCGGGTGGCGGAATTGCGGTGCGACCGGGTGGCGAGCCGGGTCAGTTGCTCCAGCAGGCAGTCCTCACAGCGGGCGTGCCCGGCCAGCTGCAAGCGCTCCAGGAATGCCGCCACCACGTCCGCCTCCGCGGCGAGGACCTGAACGATCCGGGCGTCCACCCATCGCGTCATCGGTCCGAATCGGTCACGGTCGGGCGGGCCGAGGCGGAGCGAGCCCAACTGCTCCGGCCACACGATCCCTGTCGGGTCCCGCGCTTCGGGTCGGTCGAGCGCGCTGGGTCTCAGCTGCCAGCCGCGCGTCACCGCCTCGGCAGCGGCGATCCAGCGTTCCATCCGGCGGGCTGCGGCGGTGCCGAGCGCGGCCGGTGGCTGGCTGGCCTGGCGCAGCAATGACCACGCCGTGCAGATCACCCTCGCCTCGGGCGGTAGATACGGATGCTGCAGCGGTGAGACCAGGGTTGGTGGGCCGAATCGGAAGCGCGCAACGCTGTGCCCGCCGTCGAAACGCTCTTCGCGCTCCATCCCCGGTTGCAGGCTGCCGGTGATCAGCTCGAGCGCCCAGCAGTTCAGGAGCCGACTTCGCTCGCGGTGGGTCAGAAGCCAATCTGCCCCCGGATCGAGCCCCTCGGTCGGCCGCGCCCAGAGCAGGAGTTCGGGCAGGTCGAAGGCGGAAAGCCCCTGAGTGAAGGCGAGATCGCTGCCGGTACCGGCGGGATCGACGAACGAGACCACCTGCCAGTCGGTGAGCATGTCGAGCTCGGCGCCGGCGGCGGTTGCATGTTGCGAGTCGTGAAAAGACATGCGCCGATGGTGCTCAGCTGCCGGTATCTACGGGGGCCTGCGATCGAAACTGTGGATAACCCGGCCGTCGTGCGGACTGTGGAGGAGAGGACGCATTCGGAGCGCCCGAAGCGATCGACCTGCTGGGCAGCAAGCGCCGGTTCGGCGAGGGGCTTCGGTCGATCAGCTGACCGGGCGACCAGCCGCTGGATCCCGGTCGCGTGGCTTGTGTCACACCGTGCCGGAGCTGAGTCAGGTTTCGGGCTTGCTACGTTTCCAGCGACGGGCATCGTGTCGCACGGCGGCAACAGGCCGACCGGACGATGGGTCGATCAGTTCCGAAGGAGACAGCTGTGAGCGATCAGCGGGTGGCGATCGTCACCGGGGCGGCACGAGGCATCGGGGCGGCGACCGCCAAGCGACTGGCCGCCGACGGGTTCGCGGTGGCAGTGCTCGACCTCGACGAGGCGAACTGTGCCGACACCGTCAAGGCGATCGAAGCTGCAGGTGGTCGAGCGCTGGCCGTCGGCGTGGACGTCGGTGACGCAGCCGCGGCCGAGGCGGCGGTGGCGCGGGTCGCGGCGGAGCTGGGCGGGCCCACAGTGCTGGTCAACAACGCCGGCATCACTCGGGACAACATGCTGTTCCGGATGACCGAGCAGGACTGGGACTCGGTGATGAACGTGCACCTACGCGGTGCCTTCCTGATGACGAAGTACACGCAGGCTCATATGACCCAGGCCAAGTACGGCCGGATCGTCAACCTCTCCAGCACTTCGGCGCTCGGAAACCGAGGCCAGGCGAACTACTCGGCAGCCAAGGCCGGGATCCAGGGCTTCACCAAGACGGTGGCCATCGAACTCGGCAAGTACGGCGTCACGGCCAACGCGATCGCTCCGGGATTCATCGAGACGGAGATGACGGCGGCCACCGCCGAGCGGGTCGGGGTCAGCATGGAGGACTTCAAGGCCGCCGCTGCCAGCATGATCCCGGTCGCTCGGGTGGGTCAGCCGGAGGACATTGCTGCCACGGTGTCCTTCCTGGTCAGTGAAGATGCGGGGTTCGTCTCGGGCCAGGTGATCTACGTCGCCGGCGGCCCGAAGGACTGATTCGCCGGGGGCGGCCGAGGTTGCCGCCGATCATGCTCGAGGTGCGCACCCGCGAGCATGATCGCGGCGAAATGTCGGCGCCAGGGGGCAGGATGTGGCCATGACGTCGAGGTCGGTGGAACCGGTAGAAACCGCGCAGGTCGAGAGGATCGGCCTGCCCGGGCAGCCGGAGAGCACGTCGAACGGGCACTCCGATCCGGATGACGAGCTGACCGTGGCGCAACTTCGGGCGCACGCCGACGAGTTGGGATTCTCGCCGCAGGATCAGATCCGCTGGCTGGCTCCGGCCCAGCTGCTGCGGACCGCCCTGCAGGTGGGGCTGGCCTCCGCGTTCTCCACCTTTACCGACAAACGTGAGTTGCAGCGCGCTTTCCCGGTCGACCCGCTGGCGTTGGCGCCGGACCTGGACGGCGGCTGCTGGATCGACTTCATGGCGGACACCGGCGACGGCTTCGACTCGACCTACACGGTCGCCTCCCTGCTGGCGGCCGAAGAGTTGATGGTGACGGGCCCGGACGGCGAGCGGCACCGGCTGCCGCGCGGGCGTCTGCTGGTGCTCGGCGGTGACGAGGTGTACCCGACAGCGTCCTCCGAGCGGTACGAGGATCGGTTGAAGGGCCCGTTGCGTACCGCGCTGCACGCGAAGGACGTCAGGCCTGCGGTGGACGGCGCCGAGAGCGGTAACCCGGCACCACTGCTGTTGGCGCTGCCCGGCAACCACGACTGGTACGACGGGCTGACGGCATTCCTGCGGGTGTTCGGCCAGCGTCGACGGGTCGGTGGCTGGCAGACCGTGCAGGGCCGCAGCTACTTCGTCATGCAGTTGCCCGGCGGTTGGTGGCTGGCCGGGCTGGACAGTCAGCTGGGCAGTGAGATCGACGACCCGCAGCTGGACTTCTTCCGAAGCCAGTTGACCGACCGGCTGCAGCCAGGTGACGGAGTGATCCTCTGCTGCGCCTCACCGACCTGGATCCGGACCCCCAACGACGCTCGTGCCTTCGACTCCTTCCACTTCTTCGAGCGGACGGTGGTCACCGAGGCGATCGACCCGCTTACCGGTCGGTCTCGGCCGACAGGCGCTCAGATCAGGCTCTGGATCACCGGTGACCAGCACCACTACTCCCGCTACGCCGAGGCCTCCGAGCCGTCCGTCCCGGGCGGTCAGGAGCGTCCCGACGGCACTGCCCGGCAGATGATTACCAGTGGTCTGGGCGGCGCATACCTCGCGTCAACGCATCATCTGCCGATGGGGGTGGTCCTGCCGCCGGCCGGCTCCACCGAGCGCCACCACGGTGCGCCGACCCGTTACCGGCTGGCCTCCCGCTGGCCCGCGGAAGCTGAATCGCGCCGCCAGGTGTGGGGCCTGCTCGCATTGAACGGCCGGGGTCTTCCGTTCCGCAATCCGGGCTTCTGGCAGCTGGCGGCCTGGGTGCACGCGGTCCTGTTCCTGCTGCTGATCTCGCTGCTCGGGGTGATCCGTCAGCAAGGTCCGATCGACGCCATCCGGGCCACGGACCTGCCTCAGGTATGGCGGCTCGGTGGTCAGCTCACGATCTGGTGGGTAGTGGCCGTGGTGGTCTCCGTGGTCGCGCTCTCGATCCGAGCCCGGCGGTTCAAAGGACCGAACGTGATCCTCCCCGCGATTGGGGTGCAGTTCGTGGTCGCGGTGGCGGGGCTCGCGGCGGCGGTCTGGGTGGTCCGGGTGGTGGCTCTGCCGACGTGGTTCCCCGGTGGTCGGACCTTGCCGAACTACCTGCTGCTCGCCCTCCTGCTCGCGGTGGTCTCGCCGGTGGCCGGCCTGGTCGGCAGCTACGCAGTGGCGCTCACCCTGGCGGTGAGTCGATCCCGGTTTGTCGCGGACTGGCAGTTCTCCGCTCAGTCGATCGATGACCGGAAGGGCTTCGTCCGGCTCCGGATCGACCCCGACGGGCGTCTGCTGGTGTACCCGGTGGTGGTCGAGAAGGTCGTTCGGCGTTGGCGGATCGGGGCCGGTTCACCGACCGACAAGCCTCCGCGTCGGGTGATTCCGGTGGACGGGCTGCCGAGCGCCCGGCTGATCGAGGATCCGGTGGTCATTCTGCGGTCGCCGAGCGGGCAGTGAGCTGGTGGTGAGTGGATACGTGAGCGGCGCACCGGCGGGGGAGGGGCTGCCGGGATCTGGCTCAGTGCCGGCGCCCGGTGCGCTCCAGGGGCCTGATGCGCAGCCGGGGTCTGGCACGGTGCCTGGTCCTGGCATGCTGGCGGTGCCGACCGGCAAGCAGATCCAGGTCTGGTGGGCCAGAGTGCTGGTCGGCCGGCTGGACGACCCCCTGCGGAAGGCGATGGCCACCGACCTCAACCCGGCCACGCTGGCCAAGCTGGATCGGTTCCACCGGGTCCAGGATCGCGATCGGGGTTTGGCCGCGCATTCCCTGCTGCGCCGGCTGCTCGCCGCTGTCGCCGGTGGGGCGCCGTCCGCGCTGGTGCTGAATACGCGCTGTGCCGGGTGCGGGGAGACCGACCACGGCAAGCCCTATCTCGACGTCGGTACCTCGGCGCCCCCGGTTGAGGTGAACCTTTCGCATTCCGGTGAGCTGGTCTGTGTGGCGCTCACCGCCCCCGGCATCCAAGTGGGGGTGGATGTCGAGGAACGCCGAGTCGTGGACTGGGCGACCCTGCGCCGGTCGGTGTTCGCCGACGCGGAGTGGGCCGTGACCGAACAGGCCGCCGACCCGGAGCGGCACCGGATGGACGCCTGGGCGCGCAAGGAAGCGTCGGTAAAGGCCAGCGGCCACGGGCTGTCCCTGCCGTTTCGCGAGGTTCGGATTGAGGACGCCGCCTGGGGCGGCTGGACGGCGAACCTGCCCTCGGCCGCCGGCTCGGCCGCCGGGTGGAACCTCGACCTGGATCCGGATGTGGCGGCGGCGGTAGCGGTCCACCATGTCGGCCCGCCGCAGCCACCAGACCGGCCCGTCGTCCATCACGTCACCCTGGACGATCGGCCGTGACCTTTCTGCGCCGCAAACCCGTATGAGATGGGCGTTTTCCCCAGAATCGGGAGCAGCTTCGGCTTGGTTCCCGGGATTGACAGCGGGCTTGGGTAATAAAGCTCACGGAACGCCAATTGCCGATTACCAGACCGACCGCAAAGCCGAGGTCATACTGGGAGTGGCGAGATTGCCTGCGGCCCGACCCCGGTTGGGCCCGCGTCGCGCCAAGGTCGGGTGCCGGGTCTGGGCGGCACCCGACCGCGCGCTTTGGCGGATGGTCCGCGGTGACGCCGCCGGTCGGGGAGACTAGATCGGTGGCAGAAGAGACAACCGGGACAGCCGGCCGGACGGCGGCAGAGCACACCCGGGTCGCTTTCCGCACTCAGCGACTGCTGGACGCGGTTCGCGACGTCACCCTGGAGGAGTTCCGCAGCGAGGACGCGCTCTTCGAACGGCACTCCCGGCTCGGTCGGGAACTGCTGTTCCTGGTCGCCAACAACAACTGGTGCCGACGGACCACCGAGGTTGTTGAGGTCCGGCAGGCCCAGGCGATCGATACCGACGTGATCGTCGACGTCGACCTCGCCTATGCCGACCACGAGGCCTTCGAGCTGGATGCCGGGATCACCTGGCTACCGCTGCTCGCCCTGGCGCCGATGCTGCCGGTCGAGGATGACGTGACCAGCGGGCCGTGGGCGGCACTCAGGCCATCGGTACGGCGTCGGCGGCGGGAAAGCCGGAACCGCGAGGACCCGGACCCGATCACCAGCCTCGAGGTCAGCGACGCCGCGGGTTCCCGAGTGCACAAGCTGCCGCAGGCGGAGGTGCATCAGCGGCTCGCCGCCGCGCTCGCCGAGATCATCCTGAACGTGATGGCAGCCCGCGCCCAGCAGGTCGACCCCGACCCCGCAGCCGGCCAGAACGGACCTTCCGGCTCGGCCGGGATGATGGAGCGCGAGGACAAGCTGCTGCTCTCGGCGGCCATCCGGCGGCTGCTGCCGGGCACGGCCGAACGTCCGAGTGCGCGTGGTGGCACGGTACCGACCGGGGTCCGCGAGGCCCGGCAACGGCTGGACGGTGTGCTGAGCCGCGACATCGACCTGGCCGAAGCCGCAGCCGCGCAGGCGCAACTCAACGCCCTCAGTGACCTGCTGCCTGCCGTCCAAGGCCTCGACCCGTACGACGACACCGACCAGTACGACGACGACGTGGCCGGTGCCGGGTCTGCCCGGCTCCGGCCGGTGCTCGGAGCACATGTCGGCGAGATCCTGGACGCGTTGATCGGCACCACGTTCGTCGTCGTGGCCGTGGAAGACCCCGGTCACCCGATCTCCTACACGATCAACGTCCCGTCCCGGCGGCTGATCCGGCTCGGCAGTTCCTCGATGTGGTTCCAGCCCCGCGCCCTGCTGAGCATCGACCTGCTGGCGCCGACCGCGCACGCCGACCGGCTGATCCGGCTGGTGTTGCCCGACGGGGTGATCTGTCACGACGGCAGTGCCGGCGCGCTGGGCCGGATCGACGTCGTGTTACCGGCGCCGTTCGAGCGGCTGGACACCCTGATGCGCCGGCTGTTCCCGCCCAGCCTGCCGACCGACCGACCGGCGTCCTGGGTGGACGGTCGGATCGCCGAGATGGCGCTGCACACCGTCGACGCGGCGCTGGACAGCCTGCGGCACTACACGGTGACGGCCACCCGCAGTGTGCAGGCCGCCGACCTGCCCCGCACCCCCGGTCCGAGGAGCTCGGTGGTCCGTTCGGCGCGGCGACCTGGCGGACCCAATCCACCGAGCGTGGACGAGCTCACCGCCATCGTTGACGAAGAGCTGCGGCATCTGCGCGAGCAGTTGGCGGCGGTGCGCCGGTCAAGCACCCGTAACGTCCGGATGGACGACCTGCGCGCCTGCTGGAGCGGCGGCTCCTGGTTCCCGGCCCAGATGCGCCGCCGACTCGGGGTGAACACCGCGAGTACCAACCTGGTGCTGATGCGGGCCACTGCGATCGAGGACATCGCACTGCGGGCCCGACCGACCGTGGCCCGGATCGACGCCGACGTCTCGGTCTTCGACTCACCGGTCTTCAACGTGGCCCGGTACGCGGGCGCAATGAATATGACCGTGCTCACCGTCCTGACCGCTCTGCTGGTCTGGGACCGGGGCGCTGACCTGCAGCGCGAGCTGCTGGCGACCATCCTCACCCTGTTCTCCGCCGTCCAGGCCAGCCGGGTGGAGCACCCGGACGGCTCGACGATGCGCGGCCTGCTCTCCAAGGCCAGCTACTGGATCATGCTCGCCTCGGTACTGCCGACCGTGCTGCTGGCGATCGCCTTGGCCGTCGTCCCGCCACAACATTGCTGGCGAGCCGCGGTGATCGCACTCGTCTTCCAGGCGCTGTTGATGCTCCGGCTCCGCCGTGGGCCGCTGTCACGCTGGCGTCCCGGCGCCCCGGCGCGGATCACGCTCGCCACCGGTCATGCCCCCGATCACGCTCGGGTGGACGTGCTCCGCGGCAAGCGCAGCCGGGCGCTGCTCGCCGAGGCGCTGATGCTCGGCCGGGAGGCACACGCCTACGTGGTCAGCCGACCCGCCGGTCAGGACCAGTTCACCAGCCTGCTGGAACGGACCCAGAGCAACGGCACCCGGGTGGAGGAGCGGCTCGGCCGGGTCACTGCGCGGGCCACGCGGATGCTCGCCAACCGCGGCATCGAGCTGCCCCGGGGTGCGGCCAACCAACTCGCCCTGACCACTGGTTCGAATGCCGCCAACCTGCTCGGCGTGGTGCAGAGCGCGACCGCCGGCCGGGCGATGACCTACCTGGTCTTCCGGGAGCGACCGACCGCCGGGTGGGTGCCCGCCGACAATGAGCGCGACGGCGCGGTTGCCACGGTTCCGCTCGACCCGGACCGGCTGGCACCGATGGAGCCGCCGGAGTGGGTGCTCGAGGTGCTGATCGGGATTCCCGAGTCGGCGGTCGCGATCCCCTTGGCCGAGCATCCGCTGCTGGCCATCGTCACCGCCACCCAGCGCTACAACTTCCGGGTCACCGGCGTCCAACTGCCGGCTCCGCCGCCGCCCGGCGGTATCGGACGACGCTGGATGCGGCTGCGGGTGGGCGTCAGCTATCGCCGCGGTGACTCGCTGCGCGGGCTCGGCACCTTCCTGTACCGGCTGCACGGGATGGACAACGCCGTCTTCGGCGACGGCACCTTGTCGGTGATCGTCCGGGTGAACGCCGAGCGGTCGGGGACGCCGGGGATGGCCGTTTCCCGTCCGCTCAGCGACAAGGACTTCGACGTCGTGCCGGACGAGGAAGCGGCCGGCGATCCCTATCGCAACTGGCGGACGCTGGCGCTGACGGCGCACTCCCGAATCGGACTGCTGCACGACATCCTGGTCGGGCTGGCCGAGGAGGCACCGGCGTTTGCGCTGGCCGGGCTGACGGTCGCGCCGGTCTACGGGCAGACCGTGCTCTTCATGGTCGGCCGGGATCTCTCCCCGCCGGACCAGGACGCGCCGCTGCGTGAGGCGCTGCCGCGCCGGGTCCGGCCGAGCGACCGGTTGCTGGTCGCGGTTGATCAGCGGCTGACCGCCAAGAGCCTGGACGGCCCGGCGGTGATTGACGACCAGTTGCTGCTGCGGGTGGGATTGCGGACCCCCGACCGGCCGGGAGTGCTCCGGGACACCCTTCGCACCCTGGCCAAGGTGCTCGGCGAGCACGCGCCTGCGGGTGTGCAGATCAACGGGCTGGACGTCTGGTTCGTGCTGCTGCAGGTGGTGAACGGTCGGACGACGCGTGGTCGGCTCACGATCAGGCTGCCCGGACCGCCCGCGCTCTGGCCGCAATGGCAGGCCGTCGACTGGGCGGCGGTCGAGCGATCGGTCGGCCGAACAGCGGCGCTCGCCGCCGGAGCGGACGGCTCGGGTTCCGGCGCGGCCGGCTGGTCCTCGCTGGCCTTCGATGACACGGTGATCACCACCGAACTGCTGCGGACCGCCGTCCCCGCGCCCTTGACGCCGCCAACGCCTCAGCCCTGATCCTCAGGCCCTGATTCCCCGGCGATCACCGCGGAGGTCAGGCAGCCTGGGGCCGCGCGGTCAGAGCGGCCGGCTTGAAGCGGGCCAGCCGCCAACTCGGGCCGTACGACGTGTAATCCGTGAGCTGGACGTTCCGGCCGGTGGAGGGTGCCTGCACCGCGAGGCCCGGCTTCACCACGATCATCACGTGGCCGGCACCGGGAACCCGCTGATCGAACTCGCCGAACAGCATGTCGCCGGGCTGCTCCGAGCCACGGGCCACGGGAGTGGACAGGTTCCACATCTGCGCCGCGGTCCGAACGTTGACCCGGTAGCCGGCCTGCGCCCAGGAGTAGACGATCAGCCCGGAGCAGTCGAAGGCGTCCGGGCCGACCGCACCGAAGATGTAGGGGTCACCCTGCTGGGCGAGCGCCACTTTCAGCATGTCGCCGGTCGCGCCGGTGGGCAGCCCGACTCCGAGCGCGTCGACGCAGCCGAGCGGGTCCTTGCCGATGGCCGACTCAACCAGCGACGCGGCCAGCGTCTCCCACTTGGCGTAGGCCAGCGGAAAAGCCGAACGTTGCACCGAATCGGCGGCTTTGGTGATCGACATCGATGGCCAGCCGGCAATCCCCAAGAGCCCTGGTTGACCGCCGCGACCGCCCTGGAAGAACATCGACGCGGCGGTGGCCGGATCGGTGCGCTCCGCGGTCGAACCCCAGCCATTGCGCTGTTGGAACAGCCCGACGCTGTCTCGATCACCCCAGTCCAGGTTCTCCAGGTTGGATTCCTGCAGCGAGGTCGCCACCGCTACCACCAGCCCGCGATCCGGGATGTTCAGCGACCGACCGGTGTCGATGATGGTCCGCGCGTTGGTGAGCTGATCGGCGTCCAAAGTGATGCTTGTACCCGCGACCTCGGCCACCGGCCCACAACTGCTGGAACTGCTCTCGGATTCGGTCGTGACCGCGGTGTTGCCCATCACCATCAGCAGCGGGACCGAGATCAGCGCCCCCATGGCCAGGACGAACACAGCGCCGAGAGCGATCAGCGCCTTCACGACGGGCGTCAACTTAGGCATCAATCAGTCCCCGACGTTGGGCTGGATGTCCGACACCAATGGCTGCTCTCCGCCGATCACGACGGTGACCAGCACCGAGGAACCATCGCTCAACGGGACGGCGATCAGCCCGGAGGTCTGCGACACGAACCGGACCACGGGCTCACCCTCCGGTCCGACACCCGGCAGGGTGGCCGGGTCCGTGCCCTTCAGCGCCGCCGCCAGGTCAGGAGTGGACAGCGGAACCAGCTGCGCCTGCCACGCGTCCGCAGTCTCACCCGGCTTCAGCTGCGACCACAGCCGGACGAAGGAGACCGCGGCACTCACGTACGGATCGGCGTTCGGCACCTGCGCCTTCGGCGCGGTAGTGGCTGCCGCACTGGACTGCTGACCATTGCCGTTGGCTCCGGCGGCGCCGTTGCCGAACAGCTGGCTGCCGCCCACCAGGAGGACGGCCAGGATGATGGCGGCACTGACAATCAGCCGGCGCGGGCTGCGGCACAGCCAGGCGACCGCGTCAGCGAGCATGGCGGCGGGTCATCGCTGCCGGGCCGGGTCGGGCCGGAAGACCTCATTCAGTTCGTCAAGATCGAAGTCGTCCACCGGGGCGCCCTCGGTCCGCTCGAATCCACGATCGGTCGGCTGCCTGGACGCCTCGCCGTCGGTCGCCGGGTTCCACTCCGGCCCGGCTCCGGAGGGCAGTACCGGGCCGGAGTACTCCCGGTTCGGGTTCCGCGGCACGGCGTTACCGCTGTTGCCGCTGTTGCCGCTGAACTCGTACCGGCCGTTGGTACTGCCATTCGAGTTCCGGTCGGACGGCCCAGCACCAGCACCACCGCCGGCCCGAACCGCGGCGCCGCGCGTCCCGGACTCGGTACGGGAACCGGCGGCGCCTGCCACGGGGGCATAGACCTCGCTGGAACCCTCGGCGGGTTGGCCGGGTGCCCCGGCCGCGGCACCGCCGCGAACGACGGTGACCGAATTCGTGGTGACCTGCATCCCTGCCGCCAGCGCCGCAGGTTGGCCGGCGGCGGATGCCAGTGCGGGGACGGGTTTCGGCCCGGTTCCCAGCCCGGCAGGTACTGGCCCTGGGGGAGCGGCTTCGATCGGTGGCGCGGTTACCACTGGTTGGTAGCTGCTGTTGGCTTCGGCCCGCTGTGGCACACCGTCCTTGCCGTGCGCCTCGACGGCCGCCGCGGCCACTCCACCACGCTGGGTGCCGGACACGCCCAGGAAGGTGCCGAGCGCGGTGGTGAGGATCTTGCTGCTGGTCCGGGCGGCGCTGCGAGCGGTTGTGGTGACCCCGCCGGAGGCGGTGGCGAAGTGGTTGGTCCGGCTGGAAACCATCTGGGTGAGCCGACGGAACGGCCGCAGCGCCACCCACATGACGATGGTCAGCAGCAACATCAGGACGATGTCCAGCCAGGGCGGAGTCCCGGTGGCAGGCGACAGCAGGACGCCCATTCCGAGCACGGTCACGGCTGCGCCGATCCCGAAGACCATGGCGTTGATCAGGGCCGCGACCACAGTGCTGCCGATCCCGGTGACCAGCGTGCGCATCGTCGGGAACAGCCCGAGGGTGGCGAAGGCCGGGAACAACATCACCCCGAACCGGACGATGATCAGTGCGCCGAGCACCAGCAGTCCGGCGACGAACAGGAACGGGACAGCGCACAGCGTGGCCAACCCGGCAAGCATCGCGTACCCGACCCGGGTGTCCGAGCGACGGCCGGTCAGGTAGTCATACGCGTCCGGATCGGCGTCCTTGATCTTCGAGGCGGCGTCCTCGAACTTCTTCTGCTTCGCCTCGATGATCTTCTTGCCGGCATCCGGGTCCGTCTTCAGGACCGCGGCCTGGGCCCAGGTCAGCGCGGTGGCATCGAAGATCACCGGGCCGTACCTCTTGGCCACATCGGAATTCGCGTCTCCGAAGGTGCCGCCGAGCCAGGCCTGGTAGAGCAGCGCCTCATGCATCCCGGCGGTCGCTTCGGTGCCGGCGTCACTGGCCGCACCCGGAGCCTTGTCGTTGAGCCCGCCGGTGACCGCACCCAGAGTGCTGGTCACCGTCTCGTCGGCGGCGTGACCGGCGACCAGGGGCCAGCGGAAGACCATCGTGACCAGCACCATCACCAGCAACGCCCAGCCAATCGCACCGGCCGCCGAGGCCAGCGAGGCCTGCCGGGCCCGCCACAGCAGCAGCAGTCCGAGCGCGGCGACCACAACGAAGGCCCACTGCTCGAAGACCGCGGTCCGCAGGGTGTCGACGACGTTGGAGATGAGCGGGTCGAAGACGCCGAGGAAGTCCGGCGCGAAGGCGGCGCTGATCACCGCTCCGGTCGCGGCGACGGCTGCCTTCGGCAACGCGATGATCCAGTTCGCCACCGCGGTGCCGATCGCGGCGTCCGGCGATCGGGCCAGGTCCGGGCCGCAGCCCAGGTCGTAGGTGTTCCAGCGCAGACCGGCGTAGCCGTACTGCTCGTAGATCGAGGTGGTCGAGTTCGGCGCGAACGGATCGGCGGCCGGCGGCGGGTTCTTCGGCGGCGACTCGAAGAAGCCGACGACGCCACGGCCGGGGACCTCAGGAGTCGGAGCGCTGGTACATCCCAGGATGTCGGGCAGCGCCAGTTGGCTGCCGCCGGCTCGGGTGGCCGACTGGGTCGCGGAGTGCTCCGTGGCGACCGGCGTCGTTCGCGCGGTGGCCGCGAGAGCCGTCGGCGCGACCAGCATTGCGGCCACGGTGAGGCCGACTGCGAGCAGCAGGGTGCGCGCTGCCCGAGGGCGGCGGCTCACGCCGAACCACCGGAGGGTCGGTCCGTGGAGCTCGGAAGATCGGACCCGGTCGGCCAGCCGTTGCCAACCGCGCCGTGGGCCCGGTGCGACGCGCGACTGCCGTGCCCGGTGGAGCCGTTGGCCCCGCCCGACCCGTGGCCGGCATGGGCACCGTTCGAGACCGCCCCCACCGGTACCCCGCGACGAGAACCGACACCGGCCGGAACCGGTGCCCCGGACGAATCGAGCTCGACCGAGGTCAGGTCGATCTCGGCGCGGCCGCTCGGCTTCTGCAGGTTCACCGCATGCGTGATCGGTGCGGCGGTGGTGTCGAGCGCCGCGAGCACCTGCGGCAGGTGGTCCAGGTCCACCCGCATCCGGTCCACGTTGCCGTCGACGTCCCGCATCACGAACTCCCGCAACCCGGATCGGACCCCGGTGGACGACCTCGGCGACAGCCGAGAGAGCACGCCCTCGTAGCCGACCCCGGGTGGTACCCGCAACATGCGCAACGCGTCAGCGGCCACCTGATCGTCCTCGATCCTTCCGACAAACGCGGCGGAGATGAAGTTGGAGACCTCCATACCCAGCACGTCGGCCGGGTTCTGCGAGGCGGCCAATACACAGGTGTTCCACTTTCGACTGTCCCGGCCGAGCCGGGTGAACAGCGCCCGCCCGGCTCCCCACTCACCGAGGAAGTGGGTCTCGTCCAGCGCCACGAGCTTGCGCTCGGAGCGTGGCCGGCCGTAGATCGTCCGGGTCGCGTACCAGGAGGCGAGGTGCAGTAGCGGTACCGCCATCTGCTCGCTCGTCGACCAGTGCTCGCGCGGCACCGAGTTCGGCGGCAGCACCAGCCCCGGCATCGTCAGCACGGTCAGCACCGCGTTGTCGTCGCTGGTCGGCTCGCTGCCCGGCCCGGTCGGGAAGAACAGCCTGGCCAGCGGCATCTCGGCCATGTCCCGGAGGTACGCGGCGATATCCGCCGCATGGTCGTCCTCACGGGTCTCCAGGTGCTCGACCACGGTCCACAGGCTGGTCGCCGGGGCGCCCTTGGTCGCCCGGATCGCCTCGGTCAGCACCAGCCGGGTCCGCGCGGCCGAGGCCAGCGCGGGGGGCAGCAGCATCGTCGCGACGTCCAGCGCCAGCAGCTTGCGGTCCTGGGCGGCCAGCGTCCGCGCCTCTTCGAGCGCATCGAGGGTGGTGTAGTCCTCAGGTCGCGGCTGGACGACGACGGCGTACGGGTTCAGCGTGCCGGACGGCGCGGAGGTCAGGTCGATGTGCCGAGACTTGTCCCGTAGTTCGGGGAGCTCGGTGAGCCGGGCGAGCGGGCCGGACGGGTCGAGCATTACCGAGGTGATCCCGCGTCGTACCGCCTCGTAGGTGATCAGGCCGGCCAGCACCGATTTACCGGAGCCGAGCGCGCCGACGATCGGCACCAGCCCGGAGGTCTCCCGGACCTCGGTGGCGAAGTGCGTGTCGAACATGACCGCTCGGCGGCTGGAGGCGACGGTGTGCCCCAGGTAAGGCCCGCGGCGGTCACCGAGGCTGGACGACGCGGCAGGCACGCCGGCGGCGAAGTACAGGGCGGGCAGCCGCCGCCGGTAGGCGGTGGAGGAGAGCGGTTCGCCGGGGACGAACTCCCGCAGCAGGCCGTGCTGGCCCTTCGGGTGGGCGATGGTGACCTGGCGCTTGCGGTAGATGTCCACCACCTGCCGGGCCCGCTCCAACGCCTCTTCCTGGGTGTTGCCCGCGACGGCGATCCGAAACCAACCGTGCACCCGGGTCCCGGCGGTGTCACCACCGGTGGTCATCTCGTCCTCGATCGAACGCGCCTGCCGGGCCTGGCGCTCCAGGGCCAGGGGTTCGTCGAGGTCGTGGTCGCGGTAGTGGCGCTGCATGTCCCGAACGATCAGAAGCTTGCGTTGGACGGCGTCCAGCGCCTGTTCGCCATCCAGAACGTCGAGCCGGATCGACCACTCGACCGGGAACGGCAGCCGGTCCGCCTGCACCAGCCAGGGCTCGTGCGCCGGGTCCGGAATCTCGATCTCGTCCACTCTGCCGACGGACAGCACGCTGACGTGTCGTTCGGTACCGATCCCGGCCGGGTCGCGGCGACTGACCTTGACGCTGGGGGCAAACGGCTCGGCCTCGTGCACGACGCCCTCGGTGAGCTCGTGCAAGTCCTCGGTCTCCCAGCGGCCGTCGCTCACCGGGGACAGCGCGCCGGGAGCGGGCAGGCCGATGCCGAGCGAGCGGCGCACCAGCCACTCCATCTCGCGCGGCATGACCGGACGTCCTTCCAGGCCCGGCCCCATGATCGACTCGGCCACCAGGGAGGCGTCCTTGTCGACCCGCTCGACCTCGCTGCGGGTCGGGCGGCGCAGCAGGCGCTGGGTCGCGGTCGCGACCTGCGAGCGCTCGCTCAGTTGGACGCCGAGATAGACCTCTTTCTCGGCCATCGTCGAGGCGCGCACGTGCTGCTGAGCCCGGACCAGGTGGTCGGCCCAGGTATCGCCCTCGACGCCGGGGATCGGGTCCGGCGTCCGAGAGTCCAGGGCCCGAGCCCAGGAGGCCGCCGGGTAGGGCCGCGAGGTGACCCGCAGGTGCAGCCGTCGGCCGGCCAGGCTGGACAGCCGGGTCGCGGTGTCGATGATGAGGTTCAGCCGCTCGCCGTCCGCGCGGAACGCCCAGCGCTGGGTGGGCAGCGCGAACCAGGCCCAGGCCGCGGTGTCGGTGAAGGCGAGGTTGCCCTCGATCGAGCGCAGCGACAGGGACCGGCTTGCTGCCCTCGAGGTCGCCGGCCTGCGGCGGCCCATTAGCTCGCCCGCCGTGCGCGGGAGGCGGTCCGCTTGTCCCGGGTCCGGACCCTGGGCTGGAGCCGGTAGGCCAGCACTTTGGTGGTGGGGCGCGGCGAGGTCAGGTCGGCGACGAAGGTCTGCCAGACCGCCTTCACCGGGCGCTCGTGGTCGATGAAGCCGAGTAGCCCGTAGGTGAACAGCGTGGCCAGGCAGATCTCCCAGACCGGCGGGATGTGCACCTTCAGCGGAGTGATCGCCTCGACCAGCAGGACCAGCAAGAACACCGCAAGCCAGGTCGCATAGGCCAGGTAGCGGGCCGTCCAGGGAAAGGTCAGCCCACTCGGGCCCAGCCAGACCGTGTTGACCCGGTACACCTCGTCATCAGGCGTTACCCGCATCGGCTCAGCCGGTCCCGAACACCAGGTCGGTCAGGCCACTGGCGAACGTGTAGAGCACGGCGGCACCGGCGATCACGCCCATCCCCAGCACGACGTTCGTCAGGGTGTTCGCGTTGTCGCTGATCCGGCCCTTACGGGCGGACGCGATGATCCCGATGCCGATCATCAGGAGGATCAAGGGGAGGATGTTCTTGATGCCCCACTCGACCACCCCGTTGGAGTTGAGCGACGGTCCCGTGTTGGACTTTGCGAGTGCGTTAGTCACCGCGGCGTAGACGGCCATCTATTCCTCCAGGGCACCGGGCAACAACCCCTCCGTCGAAAATCGGCGCCGACTGATTGGCTTCGGGTTCGCTTCTGCACGTTCCGTTACGACCTTGCCACGAGGGGTGGTCGAAATGATAGGGGTCTGTCATGATTTGCCGATAATCACCGTCCAGTAGCCACGTCGTCCACGCTGACGACCCGACCTTGTCCATGCCATCAGCCTAAAGCTACGCAAAGCCTGATGTCATTGCCGTGCAAGGCGCGCCCATCGTACTGATCTGTGACATCCGCCGCGGGCCTGGGCAGATGCCCCGGTCAGGGGCCCTGGAACCGATGTCCTGACCGACGCCCAGCCCGGGAATCGGCAGATGCCACGGGCAGATGCCCCGGTCAGACCTTGGGCAGGTTGCGGGCGTGGCCTAGGGTGCGAAGCGTGGCCGAGGTTGTGTACCCCCCTGTTTTGTTCCTGGCCTTCAGCGTCTTCAGGGCGCTGGGGCTCAAGTTCACCGTGGACGGCGAGGAGCACGTTCCGACGACCGGCGGCGCGGTGCTGGCCAGCAACCACGTCAGCTACCTGGATTTCACCTTCTGTGGTCTTCCGGCGCACCCGAACAAGCGCCTGGTTCGGTTCATGGCCAAGGACGCGGTGTTCAAGCACCCGATCTCCGGCCCGCTGATGCGCGGCATGCACCACATCCCCGTCGACCGGACGGCTGGTTCCGCGGCCTTCGACACCGCAGTGAACGCGCTGAAGGCCGGCGAGATTGTCGGCGTCTTCCCCGAGGCAACGATCAGCCGGTCGTTCCAGCTGAAGGAGTTCAAGACCGGGGCGGCCCGGATGGCGGTCGCCGCCGATGTCCCGCTGATCCCGATGGCGCTCTGGGGCGGGCAGCGGATCTACACCAAGGGACGCCGGCGAGACCTGTCCCGGGGCAAGGCGGTCACGCTGGCCGTCGGCGAGCCGTTCCGTCCCGAGCCCGGCACCGATCCGGTACAGGCCACGGAGGAACTGAAGCGCCGGATCGGTGTCCTGCTGGCTGGGCTGCAGGAGCGCTACCCGCAGCAGCCGAGTGGTGACGACGACCGCTGGTGGATACCGGCTGATCTCGGCGGCACCGCGCCGACCCTGGAAGCGGCCACCGCGATGGACGTCGAGGAAGCCGCCGAACGCGCCCGCCGCCGGGCCAAGTAACCGCTCCATCCGCCCGCAGCTCCCGCCGGTCCTAGCGGGTGCCCTATGCGGGATGGGCGCTCCACAACGCGAAAACTCCGTCGGTGTATGACCAACGGAGTTTTCGCACGAGCTGAGAACGGGCCTTCAGGAGCGGCGCCACCAGGCTTGCTCGGGTTCGGAGATCGGGATCTTCGAGCCGGTCGACGCGGGCACCAGCTTGTCCGAGAGGCGCCGCTGCGACGGGGCGAAGATGACCGCGGAGATCTCCTGATAGTGCTGGTCCGGGTCAGGGATGAAGTTGATCGTGCTGAGCGCCTGGTCCTGGCCGGCGGACTCCAGGATGTAGACGCCGTAACCGAGTAGCTGTCCGGTCACCGTGCGGTCGTACCGCATGTCGGTGACCTTTGACATCGGCATGATGTCGACCTGGCGGGTGACGATGCCGTGGACCAGCATCAACCGGCGGTCGGTGGCGAGGAACAGTTCGCGGTACCAGTCGAACCACTTCCACAGCGCGCGCAGCAGGATCCCGAACCAGATCAGGATGGCCGCGTCCCGCATCCGGAGGCCGCCGCCGGAGAGTTGCTGATCAAGGAAGATGATGACGACGAGCCCGGCAACGACCGAGGCCAGCGGCTCGAACAGGACAACCCAGTGCCGACGAATCAGGAAGATGATCTGCTCGGTCGGGATGAGGTACCGATCGAGCTCCTTCGGCACGTTCGGATGAAACCGCTCAATCTGACCGGCCATGGCTTAGCTATTGATGAGAGCGTCGAAGAAGGTGCCCACTGCGCTGATTCCGTCCTTGATCTGGTCCCAGGCGTTGCCCGTGACGCTTGCAGACTGGGTTGGGTCGTTCAACACCGCGTAGATAATGAAAATTATCAAAAGCACCAGTAGCGCTCGTCGGACCTTCGGCACGGTGGCCTCCCCGGGGAAGTACGAGCATCGGGGCAAATGCCACCGACGCCTACGAGTATGTTCTATCCGTACCGCTCTTGTCACGCATCGTTACGTCCAGTCATCACTGCGTCCGGACCCGTCAACCTCTACCTGAGACTGACACTAGCCCGTTCGGGTCAGACTACGCCGTAGAGGCGGTCTCCCGCGTCTCCCAGGCCGGGAACTATGTAGCCAATGTCGTTAAGTCCTTCGTCCATCCCGGCCAGCACGATTTGGACGGGTGCGTCGTCACCGATCGCCTTCCGGATCGCCTCGACCCCCTCCGGGGCGCCGAGCAGACAGATCGCGATGACGTCGGAGGCGCCGCGGTCCATCACGTAGTTGATCGCCATCACCAGGGTTCCGCCGGTGGCCAGCATCGGGTCGAGCAGATACACCTGGCGCCCGCTCAGATCGTCTGGCAACCGGTTCGCATACGTGGTGGCCTGCAGTGTCTCCTCGTTGCGGACCATCCCGAGAAAGCCCACTTCAGCGGTCGGGATCAACCTGGTCATCCCTTCCAGCATGCCCAGTCCGGCCCGCAGGATGGGGACGACAAGCGGCTTCGGCTGGGTCAGCCGGACCCCGCGCGCCGGTGCCACCGGCGTGACGATCTCGTGCTCCTCAACCCGCACGCCGCGAGTCGCCTCGTAGGCCAGCAGCGTCACCAGCTCGTCGGCGAGTCGCCGGAACGTTGGTGAGTCGGTGTCGCGGTCCCGCAACGCGGTGAGCTTGTGGGCGACGAGTGGGTGATCAACCACGAGCAGGCGCATGTGCGAAAGATACCGGTGCTGGGACCATGGTCATCGTGTTGTTCTTCACTGTGGCGATTCCGCACCCCCGGCGTGTCGTTTGACCGACCTCGAGGCCTGGATGGGCTGGGCCCTCGAGGAGGCTGTCGCCGCCCCGCTGACCGGCGATGTGCCGGTCGGCGCGGTTGTCGTTGACTCGTCAGGGCAGGTGATCGGCCGCGGACACAACGCCCGGGAGGCACTGCAGGATCCGACCGCACACGCGGAGATGCTGGCGCTGCGCTCGGCGGCCGGGTCGCTCGGATCGTGGCGGCTGACCGGCTGCACCCTCGTGGTCACCCTGGAACCGTGCGCGATGTGCGCCGGGGCCGCGGTGCTGTCCAGGCTGCCGCGACTGGTGCTCGGCGCCTGGGATCCGAAGGCCGGCGCCGCCGGATCGATGCGGGACATCGTCCGCGACGCGCGGCTCAATCACCGGGTTGAGGTGGTCGGCGGGGTGCGCGCCGACGAGAGCGCCGACCTGCTCCGGGCCTTCTTCGCCGAGCACCGCGGAACGGATTCGGCGTCCACGGGCAACGTTCGATAGCCTCCTCCACGGTGGCGTGTCCGAGCGGCCTAAGGAGCACGCCTCGAAAGCGTGTGTGGGAGCAATCCTGCCGAGGGTTCAAATCCCTCCGCCACCGCCAACGACGCAAGTCCCCACCATGCTCTTCGGTGGGGACTTGCGTCGTTATCGGGCACTGGGGATTTGGGAGGAGCGAGCGCGCTTCACGCCGGCTCAGTAGTGAAGCCGGGCCTGAATGATGATCAGATCGTCGTCTCTGACGGTGTAGACCAGTCGATGTTCATCGGTGATCCGGCGTGACCAATAGCCGGAGAGGTTGCCGGTTAGCCGCTCCGGCTTGCCCGTGCCGAAGCCTGGATCGCGCGCAGCCTCGCTGATCAATCGGTTGACCCGCTGAAGCGTTCTCGGCTGACTCAGCCAGGACGAGTAGTCGTCCCAGCCGTTCTTGTCGAAGACGATTCTCATGATGCTTGTGGCGTCGACTCGTCCATCGGGGTAAGGAGTTCGTGCTCAGCAAGATCCCCACGCTCGACCGCTGCGACGCTGTCGAGCAGACGCTGAGCGTTGGCTGGCGAGCGCATCAGGTGTGCGGTCTCTTGAAGCGATCGCCACTGGGCCTCGGGCACCAAGAACGCGGTCCCACCCTTGGACAGAATCTCGACAGCTTCCTGGTCGTCGTTGATCTCTTCGATCAACGGGAACAACCGCTTGCGCGCTTCGCTGGCGGTAATGGCCATGACGTGCCTCCTAGTACTGGTACGGAATATGGTACCAGTCTTCGAGCGGCGGTGTTGCGATTCGGATCGCTTCGGTCTGCCGGACGCCGGACGCCGGACGCCGGACGCCGGACGCCGGACGTGCAATCTCATGCCCGGCTCCTCCATCTGCGAGGGTGCCGGGCATCGCTCTGCCTATTCGTGGAGGCGGTTTGCGCAGCCGAGCCAGGCCGCGAGTGACCCAGTGTGCCTGCCGGGTGGGGACGATGTGCGGGAGAATCCTGGGCATGACGGGGGACGACAGTGCGTCGGTCGCATCCTCAGCGACGCCGGTGAGGCGAGGGCCCCAGGATCGAGTGGCGTTCTTCATCAGCTATGCCGGACCTGACCGTGCGTGGGCGCAGTGGGCCGGCGCCCAGCTGGAAGGTGCCGGGTACACGGTTGAGTTGGACGTGTGGGACTGGGCGGTCGGGGGGAACGCTGTCCTGAACATGAGTGCCGCGTTGCAGCGCTCCCACCGGGTTCTGGCTTTGTGGTCGCCAGCCTATTTCGAGCGTGGCAGGTTCACCTCGGACGAGTGGACTGCGGTGATGGGCGAACGTCCAGATCAGAATGGCGAGCACCGACTCATTCCCTTCAGAGTCACGCGTGTGGACCCCCCGCCGATTCTCAGACCCGTGATCTACCGAGACCTGTTCGATCTCCCCGAGCAGGACGCACGGGCGCTCCTGCTCTCGGCGGTCAGCGGTACCGCGGAGCGGACCCATCAGGGGTTCCCCGGTGGACCCGCGAGCCCGACTGGCGGTGCTTTTCAGGCCGGTGGGTTCTCTGGTCCGCGGGTGCCGGGATCGTTGCCGGGGGTGTGGAACCTGCCGTCCCGTAATCCCGCGTTCACGGGTCGGGAGGTGCTGCTGGCCCGGCTGCGGGAGCAGTTGCAGGCCGGGCAGCGCACCCTGGTTCAGGCGTTGAACGGGATGGGCGGGGTCGGTAAGACCCAGTTGGCGGTCGAGTACGCGCACATGTTCGCCGGGGAGTACGACCTGGCCTGGTGGATCGATGCCGAACAACCGGCGCTGATCGGCGAGCAGATCGCCGCCCTGGCCCAGTCCGCCGGGTGGGCTGCCACTGATGCCGACACCGCGGCCGCGTGCGCGGCGCTGGCAGGCAGGCTGCGCCAGTCCCGCGGCTGGTTGCTGGTCTTCGACAACGTCACCACCCCCGAGGATGTCCGTGACTGGCTGCCGCAGGGACCGGGTCATGTGGTGATCACCACCCGGCACCGGGGGGTCACCACCCTCGCCCGGCCCTTGGGTGTGCAGGAGTTCGCCCGGCCGGAGTCGATCGACCTGCTCACCACCCACCTGCCCGCCCTGAGCCGTCAGGACGCCGACGCTTTGGGCGAAGCGTTGGGTGACCTGCCTCTTGCGCTGGCTCAGGCCGCGGGTCTGATCCTGGAGACCGGGATGACCGTGACTGAATACCTGCGCGAGCTCACCGAGCATTCGCGGGACCTGCTGGCCGGAAACCGAGCCGGGGACTACCCGCGGCCGCTGGCCGCAGCGATCGACCTGTCCCTGACCCGGCTGGCCGTCCGGGACCCCGCCGCCGCCCAGATCATGGACCTGGCCTCAGTACTGGCACCGGACCCGATCCGGCTGGACTGGTTCCGGAGCGCCGGTCCCGGCGTGCTGCCCAACCCGCTGGCGGCGGTCGCCGGCCAGTCGATGGCGTTGCGGCGCAGTCTGGGCCGACTGGGCGAGTTCGGGCTCGCCCAGATCGACGCCAGCACCGTCCAGGTCCACCGCCTCACCCAGGCCGTCATCCGCGACAGCCACACCCCCGAACACCTAGCCACCCTCCGACAGGAGGCTGCCCGGCTCATCACCTCCGTCGCTCCCAACACCGACAGCAACGAACCGCAGACGTGGCCGACTTGGGCCGCGCTGCTGCCGCACCTGCTCGCCCTCGACCCCGCCGACCCACCGACCGGCGCATCTGGGTTCAAGAGCACCGCCTGGCAGACGCTGTGGTATCTACTCCGGCGCGGCGAGTACCACACCGTGCTGCCCTTGGCCCAGGCCTGGCACACCGCCTGGACCACCACCACCGACGACCCCGACGATTACGACCTCGCGGCGATCACCTCCACCCTCGCCACAACGCACCGCTATCTCGGTCACGACAGCGAAGCCGTCGACCTGGCTCAGCTCTATTACGACCGGCAACGGCGGGTGCTGGGTGATGACGCTGCCGCCACGCTCTCCTCGGCGAACAACCTCGCTGACAGCATGCGCGCGGTGGGGCGGGACGGCGAAGCCCTCACCCTGGACCAGGACACCTACGACCGGCGGCGGCGGGTGCTCGGCCTCGACCACCCCGACACCCTGATTTCGGCGAGCAGCCTCGCCATCGACCTGCGCGCCGTGGGGCGGGGTGGCGAAGCCCTCACCCTGGGCCAGGACACTTACGACCGGCGGCGGCAGGTGCTCGGCCTCGACCACCCCAACACCCTGCTTTCGGCGCACAGCCTCGCCATCGATCTGTCCGTGGCCGGGCGGGACGGCGAAGCCCTCGCCCTGGACCAGGACACCTACGACCGGCAGCGGCGGGTGCTCGGCCCCGATCACCCCGACACCCTAATCTCGGCGAACAACCTCGCCATCAACCTGCGCGCGGCCGGGCGGCACGATGAAGCCCTCGCCCTGAACCAGGACACCTACGACCGGCGGCGGCGGGCGCTCGGCCCCGATCACCCCAACACCCTGACCTCGGCGCACAACCTCGCCATCAACCTGCGCTTGGCCGGGCGGGACGGCGAAGCCCTCACCCTGGACCAGGACACCTACGACCGGCGGCGGAGGGTGCTTGGCCCCGACCACCCCAACACCCTGAACTCGGCGAGCAGCCTCGCCATCGACCTGCGCGCCGTGGGGCGGGGCGGCGAAGCCCTCACCCTGGACGAGGACACGGACCAACGCCGCGGCTCCAAGAATTAATGGTCTCAATTCCGCACACAGGCAACGCGCAGGCATCGCTCGGTTGCTTCCCAGCAGTGCGGACGAACCTGGGTCTACGCCACAGATGGTGGCGCCCAGATCGCCCGGGAGTGCGACATGACACGACAGGCCGAGCGGGTCCTCGACGGAACCGCCGTCACCAGTCCGACGTCGGCGAAGGCCGGTTGGTGGAGGAGAAACAGAAGGGCCGTGGCGCCCCGAATCGGGATCGCCGCGATCATTGCCGGGGCAGCGTTCGGCATCGGTCAGATCGGCATCGACACGGTGTTGCGGGTCGCCGGGGCGATAGCGCTCTTGATCATTGCGCTGGGCGCGGCGGCGGTCGGCGCGCTGGCCTTGATGCTGCGGCGCCGGCTCGCCGAGCTCAGGCACCTTCCCGATCTCGGCCGGGCGTACGTGACGAACCACGAAGACGGCCTGGTCACCGGCATGCTCCGGGACGGCGCCGGCAACGTGGTTCTGGAGGTCACCAGCGAGGCCCAGCAAACGATCATGATGGACGAGAACGGAGCCCCGGAGCACATGACGGCCGGTGGCGCGACGATTGTGCAACTGCCCATCCCGGGCACGGCCGACGCTGGACCCGAAGTGCTGCATCGGCTCGAGGACCTGTTCACCCAGAAGGTCCCGGTCCGCCTGGAGAGCAGGGGCATGGTCGGGCTGACCGGGCCGATGCTCAACACCTGGCGGCTGGAAGCCGAAGACGGTCTGGTCGTGACCAGCCGGGCGTAACCGGCACGAGGAACATCCACAGCCGCCCGCGACCCGTTTACTCGTCCAGTTGGCGGAGCATTGGGACCAGGAGCTCGTTGAGCTCTCGGGCCAAGACGGCAACCGTGCGCCGGGCCAGTTCCGGCAGATCGGCCGACGGCTCGTCCGGCACCGGTGGAAAGAGGTCCAGCGGGACCGGGGTATCCACCACCAGCAGTGCGCGGGCGTGCGGGGTCTTGCTCAGCTCACGGTCGGACGGCACCAGAAACTGGCCGAAGGTCTCCGGCCAGCTGCGCCAGCCTCGGTCGCGCCACCAGGTTCGAGACCGGCTCAGCGGTTCGGGCCAGGGGGATACCAGGGTCACCCGAGCTACCAGCGTGCCGTCCCAGCTGTTGCGAGAGCAGTCCGCTGTCAGCACCCGGCGATGAAAGCGCACATATCCGGGCTCGAGGAACGGCGTCGTCGCCAGCCGCCAGGCGGTGCAGGCGAAACCGACCGGCGCGATGTCGCCCCAGGCGTCGGCAAACTCGCGGACGTTGCGCTCGATCTGCGTCCCGTAACGACTCGGGGCACCCTCGGCGTGCTCGCGGTCATAATCCTGGTCGATCCAAAAGGCGTCGTGCTGGGTCACGCTTCCTCCAAGGGAGCGTTCTCTAGCTATGTACCGAGGCTAGGTCGTGTCCGGTGAATCATCGACCGGCTGCGGCCCATCTGGAGGCGCCGGGCGGCGTTGTCGTCCCCGATTGATCCGTTGTCTCACTTGCTGACCTCAGCTGGTCACATGAATAGGTCCGAGGTCATCGCAGGAGCGGCGTGCCGAAGAGTGGTTGGCTACGGCGGCCATCGGGCCAGCCGCGTTGCCACGGCCAACGGCCCTCCGGGGTGCTGTAGACGACCTGCGTCCCGACTTCACCTCGGAACCCAGCTGGTTCAAGATCGAGCCGGTGGAGGACTCGTCCAGCCCGGTCACCAGCAGCTCGGGATGCCCGTGGAACCGGGTCAAGCCGATGGTGTAGGCGAACGGCGCCTGCACCCGATTGCCCTCCACCGCAACGATCGACCAGCCGAACCGCTCGATGTGCTCCTTCTGCAGCATGAGCACTTCTTCCCGGGTGCGCCCCTGGCACATCAAACACATGATCATCCCCGCTCCTCGTCGTCCGCTTTCTTTCATCGGGGACGTTAGGCCGGGATGCCGACAGTTCGCTGGCGTCGTCCACAGGCCTCAGGAACTGTGGAAAAGGCTGTGGACGAGTTACTCGGTCCTTGACTGCTCGGCGGCGTTCAGCAGCAGGCTGACCAGCTGCAGTGCCGTTTCTACCTCAGGATCGCTGCGGCCGAGCAGGTGGGCATAAAGGTGAATATCGCAGATTCGGATGATCGCCTGAGCCATCACCGGCGCGGGCAGCGTCAGCCGGACCCGGCCATTCGCCGCCTCCTGCTCCAGCAGTTCGCCCACCAGTTCGGCGGCCCGCCCCTCAATGGCGCCGGGCGTCGTGGCGAGCCGGAGGAACAGCAACGGTTCGCGTTGGGTGAGTGCCTTCAGCGGCGGGGTGTCCAGCACGCTGTGCATGAACCGGCGCATGCAGTCCAGCAGCAGCGGGACGCCCTCGCCCTCGGCGTCCTTGATCGCGGCCCGGAAGGTGCGCTCGGTGCCCTCGGCCAGGACGGCGGACAGCAGATCCTCTCGGTTACCGACCCAGCGGTACAGGGTGGCCCGGCCGATGCCGAGCTCGGTCGCGAGCGCCGACATATCCAGCGCTTCGCCACGGAGGTAGGTCCGGGTGGCCGCCCTGACCGCGTCCGCCGGGCCATTGGCCCGAGGCCGGTCGACATCGCTCAATGGGTCACCCCCTGCGCATTCTCGGGTCGTTGACCGCATCCGGGGAGGCCGGGTCGGCCGCGCTCGATCATCGTAGGCGGGTCGCGGCCTGGTGGAAGCCCTGTTTCGGGGGGCAACTGTGGTCAGAATGTCTCCATGCCGGACGCGGTTCTGCAGCTCCGCAGGCTCCAAGTGCTGGCGGGGGTGCCGCACGCGCTCCCGTATCAGGGCAGCAAGCGTGCGCTGGCCCATGTCATCGTCCCGTTTCTGCCGACCGACATCGATGCCCTGGTGGAGCCGTTCTGCGGATCCGCCGCCGTCGCCGTTGGCGCCCTGTACGCCCGGGCCACGCCCTGGGTCGTCCTCCGCGACGTCAATCAGCCCCTGGTCGGTCTCTGGCAACAGATCATTGACGACCCGGGCGGCCTCGCCGGCGAGTACCAGCAGATCTGGGACGCCGGGAGCATCGATCCGGCGCGGCAGTACGCCATCGTGCGGGACCGGTTCAACACCACACACCGACCCGCTGACCTGCTCTATCTGCTGGCTCGGTGTGTGAAGGCGGCGGTCCGGTACAACGCCCGCGGGGAGTTCAACCAGGGGCCGGACAACCGGCGGCTGGGAGCCGAGCCGAGCCGAATGCGGCTGCGCCTGCATCGCACGTCCACCGTCCTGACCGGCCGGAGCGTTGTCTCGGCGGGGGACTACGCCGACAGTCTGCGCGCGGCCGGTCCGCGCGCCGTCGTCTACCTGGATCCGCCGTACCAGGGCACCTCCGGCCCGGGTGACAGTCGCTACCTGTCCGGCCTGCAGCGGGAGGCCTTCGCCGCGGAGCTGAAACGGGCCATCGGAGCCGGGACGTCGTTCATCGTTTCGTACGACGGCAGCACCGGGGGTCGGACCTACGGTGACGACCTGCCGGCCGAACTCGGGCTGCTTCACCTGCACCTGGTGGTCGGCACCAGTTCGCAGTCCACCCTGTCCGGCGAGGCCGAGCAGACCATTGAGAGCCTCTACCTCAGCCCGGCGCTGGTGGAGCGACTCGGTGGCCGGACCGGGGTGCTGTCCGGCTCCCGATGCTGATCCTGGTCACGACGCGCTCGGGGTCGGGGCCGGGGGTGTGGTGGGATGCACACAACCTCTCGGATCTTCCTTGGGCTTGATCGCCGCCAACCCCTTCGGGGCGGCGACCATGGCCTTGTACTTCGCCCCGATCACGACGTCCACAGCCTCGTCGTCCCGCTTGTCGTTGACCATTTTGACCTTGGCCGGGAACTGGAGGGACACGGTTCGCGCGGCCAGCGCGCCGGCCTCGCCGTAGCGCACCTCAACGGCCGTCGTGAGCGCCTTGTCCTCCACGCCGGTGGCGATCGTCAGCACCTTGAACTGGCGCTTCTGGAGCTCTTTCGCCACGGCAGCCGCGAGTCCCTTGCGATCGGTCCCGTTGATCACGTTCACGTTCGTGAATCGCGGCTCGGTGACGGTCTGCACTGGGCAGGTCGTCGCGGCCTGGGCGCTGCCGCCGATCGTCCACCACTGCTGCCAGTTCCCGAACGCCACCAGCCCGATCAGGCTGACCAGGGCGAAGACGCTGACAAACGTGTAGGTCTGGCGGCGGCGTCGGTCGCGGCTGAGCTGCTCCCGGGAACGAACGATCTTGCTCTGGTCCACATCGGCTGGCGACATCGCCCCGCCCCCTTAGGGCCGTAGACGGCTGCGGACTCATTCCCCCCAGGAACTCTCCGTACCGTCTTTCAATTAGTCAAGTACCAGAACCCGGGCGTGCAAAACCGGCCGCTGATGCAGCGCGGCCCGGACCGCGCGGTGCAGCCCATCTTCCAGGTACAGGGTGCCCTGATACTGAACGACGTGCGCAAAGAGGTCGCCGAAAAATGTCGAATCTTCGGAAAGCAACGCCGCCAGGTCGAGCGTCCGCTTCGTCGTCACCAGATCGTCGAGCCTGACCTGGCTGGGTGCCACATCGGCCCACTGCTTGGACGAGGTGTACCCGTGGTCTGGGTATGGGCGTCCGTCGCCGACAGCCTTGAAAATCACCCTCGCCATAGTAGGTGCCTCACCACCAGCCACCGCCACTCTCGGGTAGCCATCGGCGCCCAAACCAGGGCAAAGACCACCGCCGGGCAGGGTTGAGGCCGACATTCTCGAGTCATCTGCTACCCACAAAGCGAAGGGCCCGCGACCGCATTTCGGCAGGTCGCAGGCCCTTCGGCGGCGGAGGATAGGGGATTTGAACCCCTGAGGGCGTTAACCCAACCCGCTTTCCAAGCGAGCGCCATAGGCCACTAGGCGAATCCTCCGCGCAGGAGTCTAGCCACCTCCGAGGGGCGCTCGGCGCCACGGTCGAGGTCGACGGGGTATGGCTCGAACCGGCCTCGGTGTTGGGTACACTTTTCGCCGACCCCTCGTGCGGCGTCACCCAGCTGAACTCCCCCAGGGCCGGAAGGCAGCAAGGGTAGGCAGGCTCTGGCGGGTGCGCGGGGGGTCGCTTGTTTGCCTACCCCAGGGCAGCGCCGATCAAGGCATAGGCTGGCGCCCGTGACGACTGCTCTGTACCGCCGCTACCGGCCCGAGTCGTTCGCCGAAGTGATCGGCCAGGAACAGGTCACCGGACCACTGTCGATCGCCCTGACGAAGAACCGCGTCAACCACGCCTACCTGTTCTCCGGCCCGCGTGGCTGCGGCAAGACCACCAGCGCCCGGATCCTCGCCCGCTGTCTGAACTGCGCCGAAGGGCCGACGCCCACGCCGTGCGGGGTCTGTCCGTCCTGCGTCGAGCTGGCCCGCGGCGGTCCCGGCAGCCTGGACGTCGTGGAGATCGACGCAGCCAGCCATGGTGGTGTGGACGACGCCCGTGACCTGCGTGAACGGGCCGCCTTTGCACCGGTGCGGGACCGCTTCAAGGTCTTCATCATCGATGAGGCGCACATGGTGTCGCCGCAGGGCTTCAACGCGCTGCTCAAGATCGTGGAGGAGCCGCCGGAGCACATCCGGTTCATCTTCGCGACCACCGAGCCGGAGAAAGTGATCGGCACGATCCGGTCCCGCACCCATCACTACCCGTTCCGGCTGGTCCCGCCCGAGCGACTGACCGCCTACCTGGCCGAGCTGTGTGAGCGCGAGGGTGTTTCGGCGGGCAAGGGAGTGCTGCCGCTGGTGGTTCGCTCCGGCGGCGGGTCGGTCCGGGACTCGCTGTCCGTGCTCGACCAGCTGATCGGCGGCGCCGGGGACGAGGGCCTGACCTATGCGACGGCGGTGGCCCTGCTCGGCTACACCGACATCGCGCTGCTCGACGACGTCACCGACGCTCTCGCCGCCGGCGATGGAGCAACCGTCTTTCGGGTGATCGACCGGGTGATCGAATCCGGGCACGACCCCCGCCGCTTCGTTGAGGACTTGCTGGAGCGGCTGCGCGACCTGCTTGTTGTCGCCGCCCTGCGGGACGGCGGGCACGCCGTTTTCCGCGGTCTCCCGGACGACCAGCTGGAGCGGATGCGCAGCCAAGCCGGGCGGTTCGGTGCGGCGGAACTGTCCCGGGCCGCCGACGTGACCAACGCTGCGCTGACCGACATGACCGGAGCCACCTCCCCCCGGCTGCAGCTGGAATTGCTCTGCGCCCGGTTGCTGCTGCCGTCGGTGGAGGAGGGTGAGCGCGGGCTCGCGGCCCGGCTGGACCGGCTGGAGAAGCGGATCAACGTCGCCGGCGGTCTGGTCGCCGGTGGCCCGGCTTCGGGGGGCGCCGCGGCTCCCGCCCCGAGAGCAGTTGCTGCCCCGCCGGCTGCTCCAACTTCAGCTGCCCCGACCTCCCCAGCTGCGCAGGCCGGCCCGGTGCAGCCCAGCCCGGTACAGCCGGTCTCAGCTCCGGTCTCTGCTCCGGCCGAGTCGCCGACAGGCCCGGTCGCGAGTGCGCCCACCGGTAGCGGTTCGCCCTCCGGCAGTTCTGGACCGGCGGCCTGGCCCGAGCCTTCGCGACCCCAGACCGCAGGTCGGTCCACGCAGTCCGAGGCCAGCGCCGCGGCCGCCCCCGACGTCGCTGCGAGCCAGCCAGCTGTGTCCACCGGGACGGGGGACCTGGAAGCGGTTCGGCGAATGTGGACCGAGGTGATGAACGCCCTGGCCTCGATCAAGCGGACGACGTGGAGTCTGGTCTCGCAGTACGCCCAGGTGCTCGACTATGACGGCAAGCGGCTGATGCTCGGCTTCGACTCCGCCGGTCGGGCTCAGTCGTTCGGCCGGGGCGCCCACCCGGACTTCCTCCGCCAGGCGCTGATCGACGTGATCGGCCTGGACTGCACGGTCGAAGCGATCGCCTCCTCGGAATTCCGCGGGGGATCCGGTGGGCAGCCGAGTGGCTCTGGCGGCCCGGCGACACCCACCCGCGAGGCAGCGGTGGCTGCCCGCGAGTCGGCTCCGCAGCGCCGCGAGTCCAACCCCCCGCGCGAATCGGCTCCCCCCGAGTCGGCTTCTCGGGACTCGGCTCCCCGCGACTCGGGCCCCCGCGACTCGGGTCCGCGTCAATCCGCTCCGCACTGGACGTCGCCGCAGGCGGCGCCCAGCGCACCCACGGCCCCGGCGCCACGGCCGGCTCGCGCACAACCGGCCCCGGAGCAGCGGCCCTCCAGCGGACGTCGCCCGGCGGTTCCCGCCTCGCCGTACGACGACATCCCCCCGCCGCTGGATGAGCCGCCGCCGGAGGAGGAGCTGCCGCCGGACGACGGGCGACCTGCGCCGAACGCCTGGCCGAAGGCGACCCGACCGCCGACCTCCGCGTCGGCCCCGGCTCCCACCCCGGCACCGGCACCCACTCCACAACCGGCTCCGAAGCCGGCTCCAGCGCCGGCACCGGTCCGCGCCGAGGCGCCCGCCCCGGCGCCGGTAGCGGAGCCCGAGCCGACTCCCGCCCCGGTCGCTCCGCGCAGGCCGACCCAGATCGTCAATCTCCCGGACGACGTCCCGAGCGCCGACGATGTCGCCTACGAGGGTTCGGAGCTGGTCGGTGCACAAGTGGTCCAGGACCTGCTGGGCGGTCGCGTGATCGAGGAAAACGGCCGATGACGGCACTCGCGGGGATCGGCGGCTGGCAGGAAACCTGGCAGGTGCCGAACACCGCGGCCGCCGTCATCACTGCGGACGGCGTGGTTGAGAGCTTCGGTGACCCGGACCAGCCGTACGGGTTGGCCTCAGTGACCAAGTTGCTGTCCGCCTACGCCGTCCTGGCCGGGATCGAGGAGGGCGCCCTCGGCCTGGACGATCCGGCAGGGCCGCCGGACTCGACCGTCCGGCACCTGCTCGCGCACGCCTCGGGGTACGGCTTCGAGAGCGATTCTCCGGCCGTCGCTCGCCCGGGCACGAAGCGGATCTACTCCAACCGCGGGATCGAGGAGCTGGCCACCCACTTCGCGAAGGTCACCGGGATCGCGTTCGAGACCTACCTGGTTGAGGGTGTGTTGGAGCCGCTCGGGCTGGCCGCGACCGAACTGCTTGGATCGCCGTCCTACGCCGCCCGGAGCACGGTCAGCGACCTGTCCGGCTTCGTCCGGGAACTGCTGAATCCCGCGCTGCTGGCGCGGGAGACACTCGACGAAGCGGTCGCCGTCCATTTCCCCGGCCTGTCCGGCATCCTGCCTGGCCTGGGCCGGTTCAATCCGCTGGACTGGGGGCTGGGCTTCGAGCGGAACTTCGGCCGACCGGGTCATTGGGCCGGGACGACGGTCTCTCAGGCCGGGTTCGGTCACTTCGGTGCGTCCGGAACGTTCCTCTGGGTCGACCCGGAGGCCGCTGTCGGCTGCGTCTGCCTGACCGACCATGATTTCGGGGACTGGGCCAAGCAGGCCTGGCCGGCCCTCAGCGACGCCGTCCTTCTGGAGTACGGCTCGCGCTGACGTCGTCCACGGTATTTCCATCGGGCCGGGACTCTCCTTTGTAGGTGCCGTTTCCGTCATCGGTTCCCGACGCCGTCGTCGTCCCCACCCCGACTGAAGATCTCTTTGTCGGCCGGGAGTTGGAACTGCGCGCGCTGGACGCCGCCGTTCGGTCTGTTCGCGCAGGTCACGGCCGGGTTGTTGTGGTCAGCGCGGCAGCCGGAATGGGCAAGACGCGGTTCTGCGAGGAGGGCGCCGCTCGGGCTCGGGCCGCCGGTATGACGGTGGTGTGGGGCCGCTGCTGGTCCGACGGCGGGGCGCCCGCGCTCTGGCCCTGGCAGCCGGTGCTGACCGAGCTCTGCGGCCCGGAGGCCGCTGAACTGCTGGACCATGACCGCGGATCCGAGGTGGTCGACCCGGAACGCTTCTCCCGCTTCTCGGCCGTGGTCGACCGGCTCGCCGGTTCCCCCGATCCCCCGGTCTTCCTGGTTCTCGATGACCTGCACGCGGCCGATCCGGGGGCTGTGCTGCTGACTCGGTTTGTCGCTCGGATGCGGCACCGGCTGCCGATCCTGCTGGTTGTCACGATCCGCGACCCGGACGGCAGCGAGCCGGCGAGCCGCCGTCTCCTCGACGACCTGATCGGCGAGGGATCGCAGATCGGCCTGGACGGCTTCACCCCGAGCGATACCGGTGCCCTGCTCGCGGCTTACGGCGAGCCCGTCGAGGACCGAAACCTGATTGCGGCCGTGCACCGGATGACCGGCGGGAACCCGCTGCACCTGCGCCGATTGCTGGTCGTCGGGCTGGGGCGACGGGTTGCGAACAATGGTGGGCTGCGCAGCCTGGTGGACGAGTCGATCGCGCAGATCCGGCCCGCGACCCGAGCCGCCCTGGCGATTGCTGCGCTGATCGGTCCCGCTCCGTCGATCGCGCAGACGGCCGCGATCGCCGAGCTCGGGGCCGGCGACGTACTGGACGCGCTGGACGAGGCGGTCGCCGCCGGGCTGGTGATCCGGAGGGACCTGGAAGCCTTCGAGTTCAGCCACGACCTGGTCCGCGAGCAACTCATCACCACGCTGCCCGGTCGGGAGCGCCTCGACGTCCATGCTCGGGCGTGCGCTGCGCTCGACGACGTGGGGCCGACGACGACAAATGCGCGGCTGGCCCGGCGGGCGCATCACGCGGTGGCGGCGGCCGCGCGCTCACCGGAGGATGCCCGGGCCGCGGTCGAGGCCTGCCGGGTGGCGGCCGTCTCGATGATCTCCCGGTTCGACTACGAACAGGCCGCCGGGTTGCTGGAGACCGCGGCCCACCTGCACGAACATGCCGGCCTCGGCCCGATGCCGGCCGGTCTGTTACTGGAGTGGGCGCAGGCCGTGCTGTGCGGCGGGCGGCTCACCGAGGCCCGGGAACTGTTCGACGCGGCGGCCGCGATGGCGCAACTCCAAGCCGAGCCGATCCTTGCCGCCAAAGCGGCTCTCGGGCTGGGCGGCACCTGGGTGAACGAGCACCGAGATCGGGCCGAGCGGGAACGCGTGCTCGCCCTGCAGCGGGCCGCCCTGAGCGGGCTTGACGAGGCGCAGACGGGATTGCGATGCCGGTTGCAGGTCCGGCTGGCGGCCGAGGCGGTCTATTCAGGTGGCCCGCTCGACGAGGTCCTGGCGGCGCTCGAGCAGGCACGGACGCTTGATGACCGGCACGTTCTGGCCGAGGCGCTCTCGCTGACCCATCACGCATTGCTGCGGCCGGACTATGTCGTTCAACGACTTGCACTGGCCGAGGAGCTGGTTGCCGTGGCGTCCGCCGCCGGTGACGGAATCCTGGTGTTGATGGGCATGTGCTGGCGGGCGGTGGACCTGTTTCACCTCGGGGACGATGAGGCCGAACGAGCGCTGGCCGAACTGCATGCCCGCAGCGACGCGCTGAACTGCCGCAGCATCCTCTATGTGGCATCGGTGCTGCAGGTGATGACCGCGATCCGGCGAGGTGATCTTGTGGCCGCCGAACAGGCCGGGGCCGAGAGTCATCAGCTCGGACTGGAGGTCGGTGACGCGGACGCGTTCGGTTACTACGCCGCCCAGCTGGTGGGAATCCGGTGGATGCAGGGCAGGGCCGCCGAAGTGCTTGAACTGGCGGCCGAGGCGGCGGCCTCGCCGTCGCTGGTGCGCTCCGAGTTCGCCTTCCGGGCGACCTTCGCCCGGTTCGCGGCCGACGCGGGTGAGCTCGCCCGTGCCCGCCGGGCGCTCGATCAGCTGACCGCGGCCGGTTTGAAGGATCTTCCGCAGTCCAGTACCTGGTTGACGGGGATGACGGCGATCGTCGAAACGGCTGCGGCGCTGGGCGATCCGGAGGTCGCTCGGGAGGTCTATCCGCTGCTCCTGCCCTTCGCCGAGCTGCCGATCATGCCCTCGCTGGCCGTGGTGTGTTTCGGTTCCACGCATCGACCACTCGGTCTCGCGGCGCTGATCGGAGGGGACGTCGAGGCCGCGATCCGGCATTTGCGGCAGGCGCTGACTGCCAACCTCCGGCTGGAGAACCGACCGCTGGTCGCCTGCACCCGTGCGGACCTGGCCGCGGCGCTGACCCGCAGAGGGACGGTCGAGGATCGTCGCCAGGGGCGTGAACTGCTGGCCTCGGCGATCGAGGAGGCCGAGGTGATGGGCCTGGCCGGGCGGGTCGAGCAGTGGACGTCGACGCTGGTCGAGCTGGCGGAGGACCCGGGCCGTCGGGTCGTCGTCCGGTCCGAGGCCGGCCGCTGGCGGATCGCCTTCGCCGGTCGGGTGATCGTCGTCGACGACCTGGTCGGGGTCCGCTACCTGGCCCGCCTGACCGAGCACCCGGACCGCTCGTTCGAGGCGCTGGAGCTGGTCGGGGCGGGAGTTGTCGGCCAGTCCCAACAGGACGTGCTGGACGACTCTGCCCGCTCCGCCTACACCCGGCGAGCCCGGCAACTGCTGCGCGAGCTTGACGATGCGCGTTCGGACGACGATCTCAACCGGGTGGAACGCCTGGAGAACGAGGTCGACGCCCTGCTCGACGAACTCGGGCAGGGCACCGGCCTCGGCGGCCGGGCCCGGGCTTTCACCGGTCCGGCCGAGCGGGCCCGGACCGCTGTCCGAAAGGCGATCAAGCGTGCGATCGACACGATCGAGACGGCGGACGCGGACCTGGCTCGCGAACTGCGGGCCACCGTCAGCACCGGGTACTCCTGCCGCTATGAACCGCGGCTGCACCGGAGTGCCGACGGCATCGGCACCGGGTCAATGGCGCCCAGTGAATCAGTGTGAATCGGTTTGAATCGGTGATCGGCACCGGTCACCGGTCAGGCGAAAAGGCGCCAGTCGTACGTGAGCGTGTACTTACCGTTGTGGCCGGTGAAGACCACGGTGTGTTCCGGTCCGTCGGTCTTGCCGCCGGTCCAACGGGCGGTCAGCGACGGGATCCGAACCCGAACCGTCTGCGGCGGGAAAACGTCGTCCCCCCAGATCCGGCCGATCAGGTCCCACACCTTGTCCAGGACGAAGTCCGCCGCGAACGCCAGGATCGCGGTGACGACGTTGCCGGATTCCAGGGCCTCGATGCCGGCCTTCTTCAGTTCGTCGTGAACCTTCGACTTCACCTTGTCGAGCAGCTTGTTCATGAAGTCGGGCAGCCCGCCCTGGTCCTCCTCGGCCAACACCAGGGTGACGAAGTAGCCCTTCGGGAAGGCGGTGCCCTCCTTCAGGTTGAACCAGGTGAAGCGCTTCGGCGGCGAGTAGGTCTTCACATCGCCGGAGTCGAAGTCGCCCACCTTGAACGGTTTGACCTGGCCGACACTGCCGTTCTCGTCGATCGTGGTGCCGCCGAGCTTGATCTCGTCCGAGCCGGGCGTGCCGATGATCGGGAGGCTGGGGCCGGTCTCGTCGTTGCACTTCAGCCGGTGAATCCGCAGCTCCAGCTTGGACAGCGGGGCCACCGCGGCCGCCGTCGCCGAGGCCGCAGCACTGGCGGTCGAGGCCCCTCCGGCGGGGACGCCGGCGGTCTGAGCAGCGGCGAGGAACTGGGTCTTGGACAGCTTCAGCTCGGCCGGGAACGGGCGCTTCGCCAGTTGCTCCTCGATCGGGGTCGGGGTCTGGAAGGAGACACCGTCCATCCCGCCCTTGACCTTGACCACGGCCTGCTTGCCGGCCTTGAGCTGCTGCTCTTTCGGCAGCGCAGTGAAACGCTGGGCCAGGACCTGCTCCAGCGTCCCGGCCTTCTTGGGCAGCGGGTAGGTCGCGGCATCGGCGTGGTTGGCCGCGACCTTCTGGGCGGCGAGTTCGAACTCGCGGACGGTACGGTCGAGCACACCCTTCAGCTTCGGATCGACCACCTTCAGCGCGCCGGGCTCGGTGATGTTCTCAGGCATATCTACCTCCGGTTTGATGTGGTCACCCGGATGGCGGCCACATCCCTGAGGCGTGACGGATGAGCGGCCGGTGTGCCGCCGGAGGGCACGGCCGCGGCACACGGCGATGGCACCTCGTGATGGCACCCGGCGGCGGCCGCCCAACCCACGTGATCTTGCGCAAAGTGACATCCACCGCTCGGTACGGCCATCCGTGCTGGTCGAGGCGTCGTTTTGTGCAAGATCACGATGAGATGGGTCAGGAGGTAGCGCGGCGTGGGCGACGCCGCCGCGCACACCACGTAGGCTCATGACGTGTACGAGGGCGTAATTCAGGATCTGATCGACGAGCTCGGGCGATTGCCCGGGGTCGGTCCGAAGAGTGCCCAGCGGATCGCGTTCCATGTTCTGCAAACCGATCCGATCGACGTCCGCCGGCTGGTCTCAGCGCTCACCGAGGTCATCGACAAGGTCAGGTTCTGCATCACCTGCGGAAACGTGTCGCAGGACGAGCTGTGCCGGATCTGCCGTGACCCGCGCCGGGATCCGACCGTGCTGTGCGTCGTCGAGGAATCGAAGGACGTCGTCGCGATCGAGAAGACCCGCGAGTTCCGTGGCCGGTACCACATCCTCGGTGGGGCAATCAGCCCGATCGAGGGCATCGGTCCGGACGACCTGAGGGTCAAGGAGCTGGTCACCCGCCTGGCATCCGCCGAGGTAACCGAGATCATTCTCGCCACCGATCCGAACCTGGAGGGCGAGGCAACCGCGACCTATCTGGCCCGGCTCTTGAAGCCAATGGGCCTGAGGGTCACCCGGCTCGCGTCAGGGCTCCCGGTCGGGGGGGACCTCGAGTACGCCGATGAACTGACGCTGGGCAGGGCATTTGAGGGGAGGAGATTGCTGGATGTCTGAGTCAATCAACGGCTCCGGAGGAGCGATTCCGGGGGCCCGCCGACGATCGTCCATCGATCTCACGGACGACCGCGCAGACGAGGCGATGGAGCTGCACCGGCTGGCCGAGGAGACGGCGACCGACGCCCAGACCTATCTGGACGCCGTCACCGAGGTGGCCGCCGGCTCGTCACCGGATACCGCGATCCCGGTTCTGCTGCTGGCCATCTCGCAGACCCTGCTGGCCGGCGCTCGGCTGGGTGCGATCACCGACGTGGTCCCGAGCGAGCGCTTCGAGCCTGACGCCGGGCCTGACCCGGACATCGATCCGGTCCGGGCCGGGCTGGCCAACCTGCTCGAAGGGCTGGACGAGTACGCCGACATCGTCGACCCGCTGACCTCCGGCGAGCTGATCCGCGGCGTTCTCTCCGACGACCTGGCCGACGTTGCCGCCGACCTGGCCCATGGCCTGCGGCACTACCGCGACGGTCGGATCGACGAAGCGATCTGGTGGTGGCAGTTCTCCTATCTGTCCACCTGGGGCGTGCGGGCGACCAGCGCGCTGCGGGTGCTGCAGTCGATGCTCGGTCACCTGCGGCTCGACGTCGATGCGGACACCGTCGCGGACGCCGAGTTCGACGCCCTCAACGTCGACTGACCGCACTTCGCGACCTACGCCCAGGGATGGCTAGGCGATGCGGGTGCCGCGGGGGAGCCGGGCAGTGGGGGTCCGAAGTCGGCGCACGGTCAGCACCAGGAACCCGGCCCCGATCAGCAGGTCGGCGCCGAGACCGTACGGCCAGGCGGCGGGCAGGTCGGCCGATTGCCGCTGCCGTTCGGAGTACGACTGCTCGCTGACATCGTCCCCGCACCAATCCTCGACCGGGTCCGGTCCGAGCCGCGCCTCACGTACCCCCCGGCGGATCCCGGTCAATGGGTCGCCGAGGAAGCCGTTCGAGGGCTTGGGTGCAGCGTCCGCCACCACCACATACGGGCTGGGGGCGAGCAGCCACCAGGACCGCTCGGTGTGGAGCCGTTCCGTGGTCACGGTCCGGGTTTCGCAGCGACTGCTGGTGACATCGCCACTCTGGCCGACCTCGACGCTCTCCCGCCGGGGCACCGTTTCGGTCGACGTGATCAGCGGCACGGTCAGCGCGAACAGCAGCGGTAGCCCCAACGCCATGAATGCCACGGTGACGTAGGTGAGCACCGCCGAGGACGGTGTCCGCGCGGTCAGCGACGAGTAGCCGAGCCCGATCGCGCAGACCACGAGCAGGGTCAGGGCCAGCAGTCCAAGCGTGACGATCAGCCGGGTGATCTGCGTCCCACCCTCCAGATAGGCCCACAGCACGAACGGCAGCGCCGTCACCAGCAGGGCGAGCGCGGACACCCACGCGGCCAGCAGCTTCCCGACCGCCAGTTCGGCCGGGCTCAGCAGGGTGCTCTGCATAGTCGCCAGGATTCCGGCCGCCCGGTCACCGTTCACGCTGGTGGCCGACAGCGCCGGGCTGACCAGCATCCCCAGGGACAGCACCAGGAACACGATGACGCCGAACATCGTCGCCCCGACATCGGCATCGGAGGCGCTGATGTCGAACCCGTGCAGGGCCGAACGGATCAGAGCCGTCAGCGCACCGATCACCACCATCCAGGCCACCAGGCTCACGATCCACCGCGTCGAACGCACCCGCTGCCGCAGTTCCAGGACCGCGACCGTGCGGACGCCGTGCCAGGTCAGCGACCAGGTACCGGGTCCGGACGGCGAATCGGGCCGGAACGGATGCGCTCCCGCCGGGGGCACATCCGCGGCCCCGCCGGCCGGGCCGGTCATGACCTCACTCATCGTCTGTCCTCCGTCAGGGCCAGGTAGGCCTGCTCGAGCACGCCCGCAGAGGGCTGGAATGAGACCACCGGGACGTCGTCGCGAACCAGCGCGGCGAGCAGAGCGACCGCCTCCTGCTCCGTGTTCAGTTCGACCTGCACGCCTTCGCGTTCGGGCGGGCCGTGCGAAACCCCTTGCCGATCAAGAGCTTGCAGCAGCACGGCCGCGTCCAGGGCGCGCACTCGCCAGGGCCGAGCTCGGTGCGTCGGCGTCTGCGGTCCGTTCAGGGTCTCCACCGAGACGGTCCGGCCGCGGGCCACCACCACCGCGCGATCGACCATCTCGTCCAGCTCGGCCAGCACGTGGCTGGAGACCAGCACCGTGCGGCCCTCGGCCGCCAGGTTCCGGACGATGCCGCGCAGCTCGATCCGCGAGCGCGGGTCGAGTCCGGAGGCCGGTTCGTCCAGCAGCAGCACCGACGGGTCGTGGACCAGCGCCCGGGCCAGGCCGAGACGCTGCTTCTGCCCCCGCGAGAGCACCTGGGTGTGCCGGTCGGCGAACTCACTCAGATGGACCAGCGCTAGCAGTTCCTCGATTCGGGCCCGCTGCCCGGCCCGCGGCAGCCGATAGGCGTCGGCCATCGTCGACAGCACCTCGCGGCAGGTCAGGCTTTCCCAGGTGCCGAACACGTCCGGCATCCAGCCCAACCGGGACCGAACCGCCCGCGGATCCTTGACCGGGTCGAACCCGGCCACGCTCACCTGCCCGGCGTCCGGCCGCAGCAGTCCGGCGAGGATCAGCAGCAGCGTGGTCTTGCCCGACCCGTTCGGCCCGATCAAGGCGGTGACCTGCCCGGGCGGTGCCTCCAGATCGATGCTGTCGACCGCCACGACGTCCCCGAAGGTCCGCCGCACCCCGCCGGCCTGGATCCCTTCGGGGCTGCTGTTGGAGGCCATCTCGCTGATCGTGTTCGAATTCGCACTGGTAGTAACGATCTCCGGATCGACCGGCTGCTCCGGTGCCATCACGCCCCCCTGATAGGTGTGCCGAACCGTACCCCGCAGGTGATCACTGCGTATCGCGGATTATGTGGAGATTTGGTGGAGAACGGGACGTCGGTATCTCACCGACCGAAACTCAGCGGAAGTTCAGATCAACGGCTCGGTACAGTGGCTCCGTCCTTAGTGTGGAACTCAAGAGTGATGGAGTGCAGATCGGTGAGCCTGATCGTGCAGAAGTACGGGGGCTCGTCGGTCGCCGACGCCGAGAGCGTCAAGCGGGTGGCCCGCCGAATCGTCGACACCCGCAAGGCCGGGCATGAGGTCTGCGTGGTGGTCTCCGCGATGGGTGACACCACGGACGACCTGATCGCCCTGGCCGAGCAGGTGTCCCCGCTGCCGCCCGCGCGCGAGCTGGACATGCTGCTCACCGCCGGCGAGCGGATCTCGATGGCGGTGCTGGCGATGGCCATCGCCGGCCTCGGCCAGGAGGCGCGCTCGTTCACCGGCAGCCAGGCCGGGGTGATCACCGACTCCGCGCACGGCCGGGCCCGGATCATCGACGTCACCCCGAGCCGGATCAGGGCCGCCCTGGACGAGGGTGCCATCGCCATCGTCGCCGGCTTCCAGGGCGTCAGCCAGGACACCAAGGACATCACCACGCTTGGCCGAGGCGGATCGGACACCACCGCCGTGGCGCTCGCCGCCGCGCTCGGCGCGGACGTCTGCGAGATCTACACGGACGTCGACGGGATCTTCACCGCCGACCCGCGGATCGTCAAGACCGCCCAGCAGATCAAGCGGATCACCAGCGAGGAAATGCTGGAGATGGCTGCCTCCGGGGCCAAGGTCCTGCATCTGCGCTGCGTCGAATACGCCCGCAGGTTCAAAGTGCCGGTGCATGTTCGGTCGTCGTTCAGCCATCGCGAGGGGACCTGGGTTACCGACGTTCTGCCCGTCCCAACAGATTCAGTGCCAACCAAAGAGGGAGCAGCAGCGGTGGAGCAGCCGATCATCTCCGGGGTCGCACACGACCGGAGCGAAGCCAAGATCACCGTGGTCGGGGTTCCGGACAAGCCGGGCAAGGCCGCCGAGATCTTCGAGATCGTCGCCGCTGCCGAGATCAACCTCGACATGATCGTGCAGAACATCTCCGCGGCCGCCACCGGCCTGACCGACATCTCCTTCACGCTGCCGAAGAACGATGGCCAGACGGCGATGGGTGCGCTCACCCGGGCGCAGAGCCACATCGGATTCGTATCGCTCCAGTACGACGACCAGATCGGCAAGGTCTCGCTGATCGGCGCCGGAATGCGCAGCCATCCCGGGGTCTCGGCGCGCTGCTTCTCCGCGCTCGCCGAAGCCGGGATCAACATCGAAATGATCAGTACCTCGGAGATCAGGCTCTCCGTCGTCACCCGCGCGGACCGGCTCGACGACGCCGTGCGAGCCATTCACACCGCTTTCGGCCTCGACAGCTCTGCCGGCGAGGCCGTGGTCTACGGAGGTACCGGACGATGAGCACCCGATCCACCAAACCGACCCTGGCCGTTGTCGGCGCCACCGGCGCTGTCGGCACCGTGATGCTCGGCATCCTGTCCCAGCGGGCTGACGTCTGGGGCGAGATCCGGCTGATCGCGTCCGCTCGCTCGGCGGGTAAGTTGCTCACCGTCCGGGGTGAGCAGGTCGCCGTGATCGCACTCACGCCGGAGGCCTTCGACGGCGTTGACATCGCGATGTTCGATGTCCCGGACGAGATTTCGGCCGAATGGGCGCCGATCGCGGTCGAGCGCGGCGCGATCGTGATCGACAACTCCGGTGCCTTCCGGATGGACGACGAGGTCCCGCTGGTTGTCCCTGAGGTGAACCCGATGGCGGCCCGGAACCGGCCGCGCGGGATCATCTCGAACCCGAACTGCACCACGCTGACGATGATGGACGCGATCGGCGCGCTGAACAGCCGGTGGGGACTGACCGAACTGGTGGTCGCCTCGTATCAGGCGGCTTCCGGTGCGGGGCAGCCCGGCATCGATCGGCTGCAGGCCGAGCTCGAGGTGGTCGGCGGCGACCGGTCGCTCGGCATGCAGGCCGGCGACATCCGCCGGGCGATCTCCGACAAACTCGGTGACGGGCCGTCGCCGTTCCCGGCGCCGCTGGCGCTCAACGTCGTGCCCTGGGCGGGCTCGGCGAAGGACGGCGGCTGGACCAGCGAGGAACTCAAGGTTCGCAACGAGTCTCGCAAGATCCTCGGCCTGCCGAACCTGAAGGTCTCGGCGACCTGCGTCCGGGTTCCGGTGATCACCACCCACTCGCTGGCGGTGCACGCCACCTTCGAGGGCCCGATCTCGGTGGACGACGCACGGCAGGTCCTGATCGAGGCGCCGAGCGTGGTCGTCGTCGACGACCCGGCCAACCTGGAGTTCCCGACCCCGGCCGATTCAGTAGGCACCGACCCGACTTTCGTTGGCCGGCTCCGCCAGGCCCTCGATTTCCCCAACACCCTGGAGCTTTTCGTCTGTGGCGACAACCTCCGCAAGGGTGCTGCGCTGAACACCGCCCAGATCGCCGAACTGGTCGCCGCCGAACTCATCGCGTAATTCGCGTAACCGCAAGAGTAATCGCCGTTTTGACCCAGCAACCGGGTCAAAGCGGCGATTTCTTTGCCCAACCGGTTCTGGGTATCAACTGCACGGCCAGCCGCCTGTGGCCATGCGCGCGTCCGGATAGCGACGGCCAGCACGACAGTGCTCGGCCGAAGTTGCCGGAGAACCCTTTCTCTCCGTCCTTGAGGGACTTCGGCCGAGTCCTGTCGTGGTCGGCCCACTAGCTCGCCAAATCCGCGCATGATCACCACGCGCAGGGTGAGCAGTTGCCCAACTCAATTGGAGGGCAAGTACGGGACGCTTGGCCGACTGGCGGAATGGTGAAGATTCGCGAACAAACGGAGACCCCGCCGAAGCGGGGCTTGGTCATTTCCTAACAAGATAGTCAGGATGCCGCTGGCGTGGCCCGTGCCTGGCGGACCGCAGACGGTCGAAGTGATCAAGACTGAGGAGAAGGGGTCCGACGTCAATTTGGCCACCTACCTGTTGGCCGATGCTTTCCGAGCCGATGCTGAGGCCTTCGTTCTCATCAGCAATGACTCCGACCTGATGGAGCCGCTCCGGATGGTCCGTCATGAGCTGGGCAAGGTTGTGGGGCTACTCAATCCTCAAGCCCGTCAGAGCCGAGCCTTGCTCCGCTGCAAGCCCACGTTCGTGAAGCAGATTCGTCGTGGCGTCGCCTCTGTCAGTCAGCTACCGAACGAGTTGGAAGACAAGTTTGGGGTGATCGCCCGCCCTGAGGCTTGGTGAGCCGGACCGCAAAAAACGGAGACCCCGCCAAGGCGGGGTCTCGTGCCCAGAAGCCTAAGCCGCTGGGGGGGCATTTACGATGTTAGCGGCCGATGCCCCAGACGTCCACCGATGTCTAACCCGCTGGCAGGTGCCTCGCAACGAAGGCGATCTCGGCCTTGACCTGGCGGACTCGCTCGTCGTCCACCAGGGAGCCGTGCCCGGCGTCGTAACGGTAGACCTCGTGCGGGATATCGCGTTTGGCCAACGCCTCGACGTAGTTGTCGATCTGTCGGATCGGGCAACGCGGGTCGTTCTCCCCGGCCAGGATCAGCACCGGCGCCCGGACGGCGTCGATGTAGGTGATCGGGCTGGAGTCGACGTACTTCTCCGGCACGTCCTCGGGCGAGCCACCGAAAAGCGAGCGGTCGAAGGCCTTCAGCCCCTCCATCTCGTCTTCATAGGCGGCGACGTAGTCGGCGACCGGGACGCCGGCCACCCCGATCGCCCAGCGGTCCGGATACAGGCCCAGCCCCAGCAGGGTCAGATATCCACCCCAGGAGGCACCCGCGAGCACGATCCGCGCCGGGTCCGCCACGCCGGTCTCCACCAGGTGATCGCGGACCGCGACGACGTCCTCCAGTTCGACGTGCCCGACCCGCTCTTCGAGCGCATCCCGCCAGGCCGAGCCGTAACCGGTGGAACCGCGATAGTTCACCTGCAGCAACGCGTAACCGTGGTCGACCCAGGCGCTCGGGTAGGCCCGGAACCAGTCGCCGTCGTGCGCGGTCGGCCCGCCGTGAATGTCAATGACCAGCGGCAGCGGCCCGCTCGGGGGCTCCGCCGGGCGGCGCAGCAGGGCGTGAATCCGCCCGCCGGGGCCCTCGACCCAGATGTCCTCGACCGGTACGGACGGCGGCGCGGGCTGGCCGGGCGGGGTCAGCACCACGTCACCGGCCAGGTTGCGGACGCCGGGCGGTGCGGCGGCAGACGACCAGAGCACCCAGACATCGCCGTCCGGTCGGGTGCTGGCGGAGCTCACCGTGCCGTCGGTGGGTCCGACCGGGGTTGCAGCCATGGTGTCCGGTTCGACCTTGAACAACCGGGTCCGGGCCTCGTGATCAACGGCAACCAGGACGGCGCCACCCTCGCGGTACCACTGCGCATCCGAAATCTCGCCGGGCAGGCCCAGGTTCACCTCGGTCTGCGCGCCGCTTTCAACGTCCCAGATCAGCAGCTCACCCCGGCCACGGCGCTCGTGCAGGACCAGCATCCGCGGATCGCCGAGAACCGGCGAAAACCCCAGCGGATCCAGGCCTTTGCCCGGCCCGTCCCAGAGATCGGCGACGGTCGATCCGTCGGCGACGCGGACGACTCGAAGCGCCGCGTGCCGGGAGTCGCCGTGCTCGCTGTGTGCGATCGCCAGGAGTGCGCCGTCCTCGCTCAGGCCGCCCACTCCGGCGTCCTCGGTGTGCTCATAGAGCAGTCGTTCCGGCTGGCCAGGCGTGATCACCTGCAGGCGGGTGCCGTAGCCGTCGTCGGTCTCGCCGATCACCGCCAACCCGTTCCGGCCGAGGGCCAGACCTGAGGAGTAGGACGGCGGCAACTCGGTGGCCTTCTCGACCCCGACTCCCGGGGCAGCGCCGAACGGCTGCCGCACCCACACTCCGTGCTCGTCGCCGGACGCGTCGTCGAACCACCAGATCCACTCACCCGCCGGGTCGATCCCGCCGTGCACGGTGCCCTCCCGGCGGGCGGTCAGCTGGGTCAGCGCGCCGGTCGCCCGATCCCAGCTGTGCAGCTCGAGTACTCCGCCGGTGGTGGCGACCACGCAACACCGGTCCGGCGCGTCCTCTGCCCAGTCCGGCATCCCGACCCGGCCGGCGCGGAACCGGCGCTCCCAGGCTGGTAGCTGATCGGCGGCAGGCCGGCCGCTCGACGGTTCCGGCGCAGGCACCTGATTCATGCCACGATCCTTGCACGAGCACGCCCGTTGGAAGGCTGGAAGGGGATAGCTTGCCGGTGACGCAATCGCCCGCACGCCCAGCGCAGCAGCGCCCTCCGCGCGTGCCGGTGTCCGGGCTGAGGATGAACCGGCATCGGCTCCGCCTGCTGGAGGGAATGACGTCCGCCGTGGCCCGAAAGGGTTACCCGGCCGTCACCATCGCCGATGTGGTCGCCGAAGCCGGGGTTTCCAAGCGCACCTTCTACGAGCACTTCGACGGCAAGGAGGACTGCTTGCTGGCCTGCTACGTCGAGGGCAGCAGCGCCCTGATGGCGGCGATCCGGCAGCGGCTGTCGGTGGCCGCCGCAGACCCTCCCGCGCTGATCCACGCCGTGCTGGAGACCTACCTCGGCTTTCTCGATCGCGCCCCGCAGATGGCCGCCACCCTGCTGATCGAGGTGCAGCGCGCCGGAGCCGAAGGACGACGGGTCTACCGGCAGAACAATCTGGAGTTTGCCGAGCTGATCCAGCACTCGGTGGCGGCCGGTCCGCTTGCGGCCGACGGGTTCGACCTGGATCAGTCGGTGGCCCTGGTCGGCGGGGTCAATGAGCTGGTGCTCTCGCACGCCGAGGACAACCCCGAGATCCCCTTCAGCACCCTCAGCTCGGCGGTGCTCCGCTTCGTTCGAGCCGTGATCGGCGGGCCCGGGCCCGGGGCCGCAGCGATCGGCGAGTATCCAGGTACAGCACCAATCGGGCGACCAGGGCGATGATCGCGGCCACTCCGGCCAGGGCGGGACGCACGGACTGCGGGGCAAAGACCCCGGTCATGATCAGGACGACGCCCAGGCCCTCCAGCCAGACCGCCACCGCGGTTGCTCCGCGACGCAGCAATTGACGCAAGAACGCGCGCAGCTGCGGGGTCAGCCGCTGCAGGAAGCCGACCATAAAGAGCACCGGCAGGGCCATCAGCAGCACCGGGATCGCTCTCGACCAGGGTGCGGAACGGACGGCGAACAGCTGGCTCAGGTAGGCGGTGATGAACAAGCCGTAGGCGGCCCGGCCGACGAACACCCGCAGCGTCAGCTCCAGGCTGTGCCGGCTCACCTGCGCGGTCGGATCGGCGGTCAGCGCGGTGGCGAACCCGGTTGCGGCCTCGGCCAGTCCGATCGAGCCGACCCGGTAGCGCAGCCGCAGGGCGGCCAGCAGGTGATGGGCGCCGCTGCTCTGCGGGTCGAGCTGGAGCGCCGTCCGGTAGGCGTGCTCGGCGACCGCTCGCCGTCCCAGACTGGCCGCCACCGATCCGTAGATGAGCTGGACCTGAGGCTCGTCCGGAGCCAGGGCCAGGGCTCGTTCCGCTGCCAGCGCGGCCTCGGCGCGGTTGGGGCGCGCCCGCGGGTTCAGCCTGCCCCGACCGGCCTCCCCCCGGCAGGCGGCAGCAGCCAGCCGGGCATGGGTCTGCCACGCTCCGGGATCGAGCCGTACCGCCTCCCGGGCCGCGCGCACCGCGTCGTCCCGTCGTCCCAAGTGTGTCGCGGCGAAACTGAGCAGCCGGTGCGGCCATTCGCTGTCCGGGGCCAGTGCGGCGGCTCGCCCGGCGGCGGTCAGCGCGGCTTCATAATCGCCCAGCCCGAGCTGGCACTGGGCGAGCAGACACCAGGCCAGCTCGTTCTCCGGCTCGGTTGCCAGCAACCGGCTGACCAGCGGCAGTGCGTCCGCCCAGCGTTCCAGGTCGCAGAGCAGCTCCACCCGTTCCGGACTGACAGCGGTCAGGTTGTCGGAACGGGTCATGTCGCTGGTTCGCCCGGGCGCGGCACTTACGCCAGCTTGCGGGAACGCAGGTAGGTCAGCAGGTCGTCGTAACTGCCGTCGGCATTGGCGAATTCGGCCACGTTCCGGGCGGTCTGCAGCCAGGGCCCGATCGACGGCCGGCTGTCCTTCACCGCGGCCTCGAGGTCAGCCATCTCGATCATCCGGGGCCGGCCGGTCCGGACCGAGTCCATCAGCGCTCGCTCGGCGGCGCTCTCACAGACGAAGGCCAGATCTGCTCCGGAGTAGCCATCGGTCATCCGGGCCAGAGCCCCGGTGTCCACCGCGGCGATCGGCCGATCCCGCAGGCTGAGCCGCAGCACGGCCTCCCGGGCCTTCTCGTCCGGCGGCAACACCAGCACCATCCGGTCGAAGCGGCCGGGACGGCGAAGCGCGACGTCGACGTCCCACGGGTGGTTTGTCGCCCCCAGCACATAGACGCCCTCGTTGTCGGACGCCAGCCCGTCCATCTCGGTGAGCAGTTGGTTCACCGTCCCGCGGGAGGCGCTGCTGCGCAGTTGGGTGCGCTTCTGGCCGAGGGCGTCGACCTCGTCCAGGAAGATCACGCACGGTGCGCTGTGCCGGGCGATCTCGAAGATCGCTCGGAGGTTGCGCTCGCTCTGGCCGATGTACATGTCCAGGACGTCGGCCAGCGAGACGCACAGCAACCGGGCACCGATCTCGCCGGCCAGCGCCCGGGCGATGAAGGTCTTGCCGCAGCCCGGCGGTCCGTACAGCAGCAGGCCGCCGCGCAGCGACTTGGCGTACAGCTTCACCAGCTCCGGGTTCCGGATCGGGGCCAGCACGGCGGCCTCCAGTCGGGCCTTGACCTCGTCCATCCCGGCGACATCGGCCAGCGTGAGATTTGAGATCTCAGGCGTGAAGCTGCCGATCATCTCGATGAAGTCGTCGTCCTCTTGATCGTCGTCCTGCTCATCAAAGTCCGAGTACCGCGCGGACTCGATGTACATCGGTGGGACGACGCCGGTGAACTCGGAGTCCAGCCGACGCAGCAGTTCCTCGTCCGAGGTGGACACGGGGGGCCGCGACGCCGCCGGTGGAGGCAGGACCCCGGACAGCGGGTCGAAGACCGGTGTGCTCGCCTGGTCGGCCACCGCCATCGGCCCGGCCAAGGCCGGCGGCCCAGTGACCGGCGGCCCAGCGACCGGCGGCTCGGCGACCGGCGGCTCGGCGACCGGCGAACCCGTGGCAGGTGGAGGTGTGGGCGGTGTCGGTGTGGGCGGATTGGCGGCCCGCCCGGCGATCAGCTCGACGGCCCCCTGATGGCACGGGTCATACTGCAGGATGACGGCCGCGTGCCTGACCGCTTCGCCGTGTTTGCCTGCTTCGGTGAGCAGCCGGGCGAGATGCAGCCGAAGGGTCACGTCGTCCGGGGCAGCCTCCACCGCCGTTCGCAGGCTCTCCAGCAGCAGGTCTCGACTCACACCTGCTCTATCGCCCGGTTCCAGGCCCAGCCTGAGCCGGATTGGCCGGACCCACCCCGCCGCAGTAGCGGGAGGTCAGGCAACGAGCAGCACCCCAATCGTCACGGCCGCGAACCGCGCCGTTCGGCCCAACAGACAGCAGACCGCGAAGTCCACCCGGCGGGACTTGACGGCACCGGCGGCGATGCTGACGATCGCCAACGGCGGCAGTCCCACCCCGGCGGACAGCAGCACCACCCCGTTCGCCTGCCAGCGCCCGTCCAGGCTCTTGATCAGCCGCTGCTGCCAGGCCGGCATCGGCTTCTTCGGAGCCTGGCTTTTCTTTCGCTTGGCCGCCGCGACCTGCGCGCCTTTGCGGGCGGCCTCGTACAGGCAGATCTTGCCGACGGTCTGTCCCACGCCCAACGCGATACTGACGAGGATCGCCAACCCGACGGACAGCTTCAGGCCTGCCGCGGTCGCCGCCGCCTCCGCGTTCACAAACGGGACCAAGGCAGACGCGATCCCGACCCCGGTCGCCATGAAGATCGAGGCCAGTGTCTCCAGCACGTCGCCCATCAGCGGTCCGGACCGTGAACCGGATTGACGACCGGAGCCGTCAAGTTGATCGTCTTGATCGCGTATTCGTCGTCCGGTTCACGGTTCAGGTCCAGGGTCAGGACCCGGTGCGAGGACCAGATCTTCAGGCTGAGCTGGACGAGCGCGATCGCGAGGGCCAGCGGCATCAGGCCGCTCAAGACCGCGATCACGACCGCCACCGTGTTCACCGTTTTGGCCGGTTGTGACCAGTTGTAGCGCCAGACCGTTCGGTCCACCCGGTAGAAGTAATTCGGGCTGACCAGCGACCAGCGCAGGAACGACAGTGAGAGCACACAATCGAGGACCATGAATTGCAGGAGGAATACCGCCAACGCAGGCCACATATGTGGATGGATCACCGCCAGCACACAGACCAGGACGCCGCAGCAGGCACGATCGCTGATGATGTCCAGCACCGCGCCGATCCGGGTCTCCTGGTTCAGCCGCCGGGCAAGCCAGCCGTCTGCCATGTCACCGAGCCAGTACGTACCGTAGGCAGCCACCAGCAAGGCCGTAGAGGCTTGAACCAGTGCGAAGACGCCCAGCGGCACCGCGATCGACGTGCGCACCAGCGTCATCGCATTGGCCCACGTCGTGACCGATTCCCAGTCACGAGTGAGCTGCGACGACGCCGTCGTCGTTCGAGGTTGTGCCATAGGGGAAGGGTAAGGCGGTCAGCGGGCCGCCGACGTCATCCACCGGTCTGATCTTTCTCCCGATGTTCTGAGCGGTGATAGCCGGTGGGATTCCGGGTGGGACGCCAGTCCTCTAGTGTCCGTATCGCGGCCTTCCTGTGCTGCCGCGGGCCCGGGATGGCGGGTGCGATGATCAAGCCGGAGGACGGTTCTGCCGACACAACGGGTACCTGCCGCAACTCGCCGGTACCTGGCCGTAGACCCAACGACGGGTGACCCCGGAAGGACCGAGGATCGCGGAATGACGATGGACGCTCAAGCCATCGCCGCAGCCATGGCCCGAGGTGCCTTGGAGATCCACTATCAGCCGATCGTGATGCTGCCGTCCCGGCAGGTGCTCGGCTTCGAGGCGCTGGTCAGGCTGCGTGATCTGGACGGCACCCTGGTCCCGCCGGTCGACTTCATCCCGGTCGCCGAAGAATCCGGCCTGATCGTCGACCTGGGTAACGAGGTGCTGAGGCGGGCCGTGGCCGAGGCCGCCGGCTGGCGTGCCGGTCCCACCGCCCTCGCCACCGCAACGATCAGCGTCAACATCGCTCCCGCCCAGTTGGAGCAGTCGGACATCGTGGACGTGGTGACCGCCGTCCTGACCGAGCACGAGGTTCCGGGATCGGCGTTGATTCTGGAGATCACCGAATCGGTGGCCACCTCTCCGGGGATCCGGGCGACGATCGAGGAGCTGAGCGCGCTCGGCGTCCGGGTGGCCCTCGACGACTTCGGCACCGGCTTCGCCACCCTGGAGACGCTGCGCCGTTTTCCGGTGCAGATGCTGAAGCTGGACCGCAGCTTTGTCGCCGGGGTCACCCGGGAGGGCACCGATCGCGCGATCATCAGGGTGGTCATCCAGCTGGCCGCGAGCCTGGGCCTGTCTGTGGTGGCGGAGGGGATCGAGACCGAGGAGCAGGCGACAGCCGTCCTCGAGCTGGGCTGCGCGGCGATGCAGGGCTACTTCTTCGCCCGCCCGGCGGCCGATCCGCAGGTTGCGGCCGATGCCGTCGCTGCCGGTGGATCCGGACCCTGGCTACCGGAGCGCGAGGGCCCGGATCGCTGGCCGATCGAGCTGGAGGGGGCGGTGATCGCGGCCGCCCGGCTGCTCGGGGTCTCCGACTCCAGCCACCGTGGGGCCGTGCACGCCGTCGCCATCGCCCTGGCCCGGGCCGCCCAGCTGGACGAGCAGAACGTGCGGGCAGTGGGTCGGCTCGCGCTGGTCCACGACGTCCGGCGGTTGCTGGTGGACGGTGCGCTGCCCCTGGTGCTGGGTGCGGATGAGCGCCTGCGGGCGCTCGCCATTCCGACCGAACCGCCGGCCGCCGACGGGCCGCTGGAGGTGGTGCTGGTACGGATCGCGGTCGGGGTGGTGGAACGCTGGCTTGCCGTCGACCGCGAGCTGGGACAGCCGGCACTGGTTTCAGCGCTGGTCCAGGAGGCCGAGCTCGCCATCGAAACCAGCCTGGCGAGCGCCGCCGACCCTGGCCTGGCCGCCCTGCTGGTCACCGTGGCCGAGGCGCCACCGGAGATAACGCCGTTCGTCGACATCATGGACGACCTGGATCGCCGGCGGATGGGCCGACGCGGCATGGAGGAGCGCATGCGCTCCGTCTTCGGGATCACCAAAGTGCTTAGCCAGAGCCGTGATACCCGGGAACTGATGCGGGTGGCGCTGGAGGAGGCACGGCGGATCGTCGGTGCCGCCTCGGCGTCCGTGGAACGCTGGGAACGGGACACCAACCAGCTGCGCTGCCTGGTGAACGTCGGTTCACTCGCCCCCACCGAGGAGATGTACCCGGAGAACGAGGTCTACCCGCTGGCCGACTTCGCGCAGGCACGCCGGACGATGCTGACCGGGCTGCCGTACATCCACCGGGTCGACGACCCGGCGGTCGACACGGACGCGCTCAACCTGCTCACCGAGCTCGGCAAGTACTCCTCGGCCGCCGTGCCGATCTACGTCGACCGGCGAATCTGGGGTCAGCTGTGGTTCGCGACCGATCATGGTGAGCCGCCGTTCGAGGCCGGCGACATCGAGATCCTGATGGCGGTCGCGACGCTGATGGGTGGGGTTGTGGTCCAGGCCGAGAACTTGCAGCGAGTGGACCGAATGGCGTTTGAGGACGCACTCACCCAGGTCGGCAACCGACGGGTGGTGGACGATGTGCTGCAGCGACTTTCGGCGCGGGGTGAGCCGGCCGTGGTGGTGCTGCTCGACCTGGATCGGCTCAAGGAGATCAACGACCTGCACGGCCATGCCAGCGGAGACGCGGCGATCCAGGATGTGGCGGACACGCTGTCCGAATGGGTGGGAACGTACCCGGAGGCCACGGTCGGGCGGCTCGGCGGTGACGAGTTCTGCGTTGTCCTGCCCGACTGCCAGCCGGAGGACGCGCAGCAGCTGATCGAGGATGCGCTCGAGCAGCTGCACAGCCGGGGTGGTCCCTCGGTGTCGATGGGCCTGGCGGCGACCGGGCCGGCGCCGTGGGCTCCCCGAAACGTGCTGGCGGCCGCTGACGACGAGCTCTACCGGGCCAAGCGGGCCGCTCATGCCCGCGCGGACCGGGCCGACCGTCGGCGCAGCGGCTGGCCGGCCACCCCGCCATGGCGGGAGAAGAGCAGCCCCACCACCCTCTGACCCGCGCTTACCCACCCGCAACAGGGGGCGATCGCGCGGACTAGCCTTCGGCGGCGAAATTGATGGTGACGTCAGTGAAACCGAGCGAGCGCAGCAGGCCCTGAAGCATCGACCGGGTGTTGGTCTCGCCGCGGGTGGACAGTTCGTCGGTTCGGGACGCGGCCTCGGCCAGCCGCTCCGAGGCCTTCTCATAGAGCTTCTGCTGGTCCGCGGCGTTGTCACCGAAGACGTCGCCGAGCCGGTCGATCAGGCCGCGTTGCTGGCTGTAGACGTAACTGCGCTCGACGTCCAGGCTCGGCTCGCTCAGCGTCGGCTCCGGCAGGGTGATCGTGGCGCTGGTTCGGGCGTCGTTGACCACCACCGACCCGGCGCCGAGGCCGCGCAGGTCGACGCCGACCTCAACGGTTCCGGCCGCGATGAACAGCACTCGCTGGCCGGCCAGGAACGACGGCACCGGTTTGATGTCCTTCTCGACGTCCACCACCAGTTCGTAATAGCCGCTGGCGGCGCGGAAATCGCCGAGGTCGGTGATCGCCTTGAGCACCACCGGGCCGGAGCGGTCGATGTTGCGTTGCTGTACCACGCCGTTCCGGAACGGGTTGAGCTTCTCCAGCGCGCCGGTGGTGATGTTCAGGGCAACCGCGCTGCAGATCACCAGGACGCCGACGACCAGCGCGGCGACCAGAGTCCGCGGCATCTGCCGACGCCGATCGCGCCGGTCTGGTTGCACAGGTCCACGCAGCGCCGGGTCGACGGCGGGGGTCACCAATTCCAACTCTTGGGTCTTGGCCTCGACCTGGGCTACGGCTGTGCTCTTGCTCGCCGATCCGTCCATGAGTCCTCCACCACTGGGTATCCGTGCCCCGATCATCCCATCGGATCGGCCGGACCGCCGTTCCACGCACGCGCGCAGCCACCTCACGTCGGCCGAGGTCGGATCTCGCTGAAACCGGCTGAAATCGTTGGACGGGTACCTCGCGTCGGGGCCGAGTGCAGCGTTTGCCCAGTGGACGGCGCACATTCGTGTGCCAGTGACATTGAGAGTGCCCCGTCCTACTCTTGGGTACGGCTCCGAGAGGGGATGGGTTGATGGTTCCAGGGTCACATCTTGGTCCGGAATATTCGGAGAGCGCGGAGGCAAGGCAGGCGGCGGGCGAGGGGTGGCTGCTGCGGCTGTGGCACCTGGTGCGTCCTCCGCTGCCCCAGCCTTTGACCGCGCGGATCAACACGCCGACTCTTGCGCCGCGGCGAAACTCGCTGGCCCACTTGGAGGCTGACGACGTCCGCAATGTGCGGTTCAGCAGCACCAAGTTCCGCGAAGGCTACAAGCTGGAAGAGGTCGACGCGTTCCTCGATCGGGTGGAGTCTCACCTGCGAACCGGAGGCGCCGGGCAGGCAGGCAAGCCGCTCACCGCCGAAGCCGTGATCGACCAGCGGTTCACTGCGACCAAGTTCCAAGCCGGCTACGACCAGGACGAGGTGGATGACTTCCTGGACCGGATCGTCACGGAGCTGCGCCGGCCACGGTAGGGGCTGAGCGAGCAAGGCGCTGAGCGAGATGTAGCCAGATGTAGGTAGTGGCTACCGATTCGCCGAACCCGGCGCGCGGCGAGGCTTGATCCGTACCCACCGGACGGTCCGGGGGTACGGAGGGAGATGGCATCTCATGCCTCGTTATCTGGTCCAGCGTCGGTTCGCCAACGGGTTGCACATCCCGATGGACCTGCAGGGCGCCAGGACGTGCGAATCGGTGATCGACACCAACGCCCAGGAGGGCGTCACCTGGCTGCATTCCTACGTGTCGGACGACCTCGGCACGACCTTCTGCATCTACGACGGCCCTGACCCGGAGTCGATCCGGGCGGTCGCGGCGCGGACCGGACTGCCGGTCGAATCGGTCAGCCGGGTCCGCGTCCTCGACCCGTATTTCTACCTGCCGGAAGCGACCGTTTCCGAGGCGTCCGAGCGAGTGGCCGGCTCGTGAGCGGCGTCGGGGTGTCGAGGGGCGGGCACGGCCGGAGGCTTCCCTCCGGACGGGTCGCGGTCCTGGGGGTGCTCGTCGTCCTGGCGCTGATCGTTGGTTCCGTTCTGATCGGGCGCTGGAGTGCATCCATGCAGGTGGCGCCCGCGGGCGAGTCCAGGCCGACCTTCTCGGTCCCCGGACCGGTCGGGCAGACCGCCGACCGGGAGCTGCCCGGCAGCGGCATCCGCAATGGCGGAGGACTCAATGGCGGGGGCCTCACTGGTGGGGGACTCGCGGGCGGGGGAACGGTCTGCCTGCTGGCCAGACCATGCTGAATTGCCTTCGGGCACCGACCGCGGACCTGGACCCGACGTACGATCCGGAGGTGGTCCTGGTTGAACGCGAGGAAGCGCTGGCCACGCTGGTGGCGAGCATCGAGGACGCCGCCGCGGGCGCGGGCCGGCTGGTCCTGATCTCGGGTGAGGCGGGCGCGGGCAAGACGAGTCTGGTCCGCGCCGCTGCCGCCGGGGGTGCGGCGCGGGTGCTGTGGGGGAACTGCGACGGCATGCTCACGCCTGCGCCACTGGGTCCGTTTCTGGACGTCGTTGAGGCGATTGATGGTGTCCGGGAACAGCTTTCGGCAGCGGCATCGAGGCATGACTTCTCCACCGTGGTGCTCGGTCAGCTGTCCGGGCGGCGCGGCGGCACCCTGCTGGTGATCGAGGATGCGCACTGGGCGGACGGCGCGAGCATCGACCTGCTGCGCTACCTGGCCCGACGGGTGCAGCGGACGCACGGCGTGGTCGCAGTGACCTATCGGGACGACGAGCTGGACCAGTCCCATCCGCTCCGGGCGCTGCTCGGCGATGTCGGGCACGGTCCGGCCGTCCGGCGGATCCGGCTGCGTCCGCTCTCCGCGCAGGCGGTGTCGAAGTTGGCGGGTGCGGCCGGGGCCGACGGCGACGAGATCTTCCGGCTCAGCGGCGGCAACCCGTACGTGGTCAGCGAGCTGCTGGCGGACCCGGACGGCGCCGGGGATTCGGTCGGTGCGGCCGTGCTGGCCCGGGCGGCGAGGCTCACGCCGTCCGCCCGGGCGGTCCTGGACGCGGCGTCGGTGATGACCGAGGGCGCGGAGGCCGCCATCCTGCTCCGACTGGACGGCGGCAACGGCGGTCTGGACGCGTGTGCGGCCGCCGGGTTGCTGGTGGTGGACGGCACGCTGATCCGGTTCCGGCACGAGTTGGCCCGGCAGGCGGTCGAGACCGCGCTGACCTCGGCCGATCGGATTGAGCTGCACGCGGGCGTGCTGGCGGCGCTGCTCGAATCGGGGCTCGGCGAACCTGCCCGGTGCGCACACCACGCCGAGGCCGCGGGGGACCGACTTCAGGTGCTGCGGTTCGCGCCCCTGGCGGCGGCGCGGGCGATCGCCCTCGGCTCCCACCCGGAGGCCGCGGCGCAGCTGGAGCGGGCGGTGCGGTATGCCGGTGCGGGGGCACCCGGTTCGACCCCCGCCGACCGGGCCGAACTGCTGGATCAGCTGGCCGAGCAGTACCTGTTGCTGGACCGCGGTGTGGACGCACGGCTGGCCAGCGACGAGGCACTGGGCCTCTGGCGGTCGATTGGGGATCCGGCTCGGCTCGGGGAGTCCCTGCGCCGCCGGGCCGAGATCCTTCGCCACCACGACGAGGGCAGAAGCGCGGTCGAGGCGGCGCGGGCGGCGGTCGCCCTGCTCGAGCCGCTGGGCGAGAGCGCCTCGCTGGCCCGCTCGCACGCGGCGCTGGCGCAGAGCCTGATGCTCGACGAGCAGTTCGAGGAGGCCAGCAGGTCCGCCTGGGCGGCGAGTCGGATGGCGGAGCGATTCGGTCACGCCGAGACCCTGGTGCACGCGATGACCAGCTTGGGGACGGCGCGGGCGAACATCGGTGACGAGAGCGGGATCGCCCTGATCGAGGACAGCGTGGCTCGCAGCCGGGCCGCCGGGTTGGAGGCGGACGCCGTCCGGGCGATGAACAACGTGATCTCGATGCGGATGCTGTACGACCGTTTCGACGGGCTGCGGACGGTGATCGAGGACGGCGTCGATTACGCCTCGGAGCGCGGGCTGGAAGTCCACATGCAGTGCATGCGGGCGGCGCTGGCCCGACTCGCGGTGCAGCAGGGCGGCTGGAACGAGGCAGCGGAGATCGCCAGGCGGCTGATCGCGATCTACTCGATGGCGTCGGCGCAGCGGATCGAGCCGCTGATCGTGCTCGGCACGCTCCGGGCCCGGCGTGGCGACCCGGATGCCCAGGCGCCACTGGAGAATGCCGTCACCCTCGCCGCCCGTACCGGCGAGCCGCAGCACGTCTATCCCGCGCACTGTGCGCTGCTCGAATCCGCTTGGCTGACCGGGCAGTCCGAGCTGGCGACCCGGCAGGCGATCGCCGCCCGCGACTCGCTGGCGCACGCTCCGCGGCACCCACGCCAGCCCGAGGTGGCCTACTGGTGCTGGCGGGTGGGCGTGCCCGGGCCGGCAGCACTGGATCGGGAGCACCCGTTCCTGCTCCAGGTGGCCGGTCGCCCGGTGGACGCGGCTCGCGCCTGGCACGCTCTCGGCGTCCCCTATCAGCAGGCCGACGCGTTGGCCGACAGCCCCGACGAGGCGGACCAGCGTCGGGCCTGGGCGATCTTCGACTCGCTCGGGGCTACCCCTCGGGCCGGCGAGATCGCCCGTCGGCTGCGCGCTTCCGGTGCCCGTGACCTGCCCCGACGGTTGCAGCCGACGAGCCGCGGCAACCCGGGCGGGCTCACCGACCGGCAGCTGGAGATCGCCGCTTTGATCGCCGACCACCTGACCAATCAGGAGATCGCCGAGCAGCTCTACCTCTCGCCCCGGACCGTGGATCACCACGTTTCCGCCATCCTCGGCAAGCTGGCCGTGGCCAACCGGCGGCACGCCGCTCAGCGGGTCCGGGAACTCGGCATCGTTGCCACCTAGAACGCGATCGGGCTGAAGGTGACCGGCGTAGCCGGAGCCCGCGAATGCTTATAGCATGGGTTTTTCCGACCGGAATGCGGAATGAATTTCGGGGTGTGCCATCCGACCATTGGGGGGCGGAATGACAGGTCAGACTCCGATCCGGGCGGTTCGCTGATGCCTCCGTCCGTGCTGGACTACGACGACCAGATCCGGTTGCGTGACGCGGTGCTCGATGTCGGTTCGATCCTGGAGCCGAGTCACCGGCGGATGTACGTCGAGGCGGTGCGGAGTCTGATCGATGCGCCACTGCCCCTGGTCGGTGGTGATGATGCCCGCCACGACGTCTGGGAGATCGTTGCGGCGTGCGCCTCGTATCGGGGCGGATTGCATTGTCTGACCTTCGTATTGCGGGATTTCCTGGGCGACAGCGACGCCGTGGTCTTCCTGATGGAGCTGGTCGGCTCGGTGGAGAGCCGCTGGCTGCTGGAGTCTCGAGACCGGGCCCGGTTACGGCGTTTACTGGAGCATCGTTCTCGCCAGGATTTTCTGCTCGGGCTGGCGGCGAGTGGGATGCCGTTCCCGGTGGACGGTCTGGATCTGCCGCGTCAGGCGGAGGTGGTGATTGATCGTCTCGAGGAGTCGGCGCCACCGCGGGAAGATCACCCGCTCTTGAGATTTGTCGACGGTGTCGCTCATCGTTTGCCGAACAGTAGTCCGGCGGTTGACTTGCATCAGTGGGTCAATGCTTTGGGGAAGCGGCTGCGCTTCTCGGAGATCGGGTTGCGCGAGTTGTGTGAGCAGAGCGAACTCGTTCGCGACCAATACTTGATGGACGCCGGTTCGTCTCCCCGAACAGGACGTCAGGCTCGCAATCCTCGTCACCCCCATCCCGCGAATTCACCCCTTCTCGTCCGAGCTGCTTCGGGAGTCGAAGTGATCACAACCACCGATCAAAACCCTCGACCGTCCGAGCCCGTGGACGCCGACGCCGCAGGAGCCGGCGAGGTCCGCGCGATCTGGGGCGGCGTGCCCGGCCGTAACCCGCACTTCGTCGGCCGGAGAACCCTGCTCGACCAGTTGCGCGCCACCTTGGTGGACACGTCCAAGGCTTCCGTCCTCCCGCAGACCCTGCAGGGCCTCGGCGGGGTCGGCAAGACGATGGTCGCGGTCGAGTACGTCTACCGCTATGCGGACGAGTACGACTGGATCTGGTGGATCTCGGCCGAGGAACCCGCTGAGATCCGGGCGTCGCTGGCGGAGCTGGGCAAGCAGCTCAATCTGCCGCCGAGCGTTGACCTCAGCCAGACCGTCAGCGCGGTCCTGAGCAAGCTCGGATCGGCGGCCCAACGCTGGCTGCTGGTGTATGACAACGCCGACCTACCGAGTGACCTGACCGACCTCACCCCCACGGCCGGCGGCCACGTGCTGATCACCTCCCGGAACCAGGCCTGGGGCGAGGAGGGCAACGCGATCGAGGTCGATCTGTTCGACCGGCCCGAGAGCATCCAGTTGCTGCAGATCCGCACGCCGATGATCAGCGAAGGGGAGGCGTACCTACTGGCCAACAAGCTGGGCGACCTGCCGCTGGCCTTGGAGCAGGCGGCGATCTGGCGGGCCTCGACCGGCATGCCGGTCACCGAGTACCTGGAACTGTTCGACGAGCACGCCAGCGAGCTGATGTCCGAGGGCCTGCCGCCCAACTACCCGTTTCCTGCGGCAGTCACCTTCGGTATGGCGTTTGATCGGCTGAAGAACGAGTCCGTGGCAGCTGCCCAGTTGCTGGAGCTCTTCACCTGCCTGGGATCGGAGCCGGTCCCGCTGTCCCTGCTGCGCAGCGGTCGCGGCAGCGCTGGGATCAGCCCGGTCCTGCGATCCGCGCTCGACGGATCCATCGAGCTCTCCCGGGCGATCCGGTCCCTGCGCCGGTACGGCCTGGCCAAGGTTGATGCCAACGACCGTCAGATCTGGGTACACCGACTGGTACAGGCGATCCTCCGGGAAAAGCTCGAACCGGAGCAGTTGGCCGAGGCACGGGCGAACGTGCACGAGATCCTGGCCCAGGCCGCCAAGCTGTCCGAGCCAGACGATCACAGCACCTGGTCCCGGCACATGGAGATCCGGCCGCACGTGATCCCGTCCGACCTGATCCGTTCGGACAACCCGGACGCACCTCAGGTGGTGCTGGACCAAATCCGGTTCCTCTATGCCTCCGGCGATTACGAGGGCAGCCGGAGCCTGGGCGAGCGGGCGCTGGTGGCCTGGAGCGGCTTCCCCGATGATCACGAGCACACCCTGCTGGCGACCCGCCATCTCGCGAACACCCTGCGTGCGCTGGGGGAGTACGAACGTGCCTATGAGCTCGACCAGCGGGTGCTGGATCGGCTGATTGCGGCCCCCGCGTACGGCGAGCGTCACGAGCACACGCTGCGTACCAAGAACAGCTTCGGGGCGGACCTTCGGATCCGCGGCAACTTCCAGGAAGCCCTGGTGAACGATCAGGAGAATCTCGAACTCCACCTCAGCGTCTTCACCTACGAGGACGACCCCAACGTGCTGCGCACGAAGGGCAACCTCGCCGTCGACTACCGCCTCACCGGCGATTTCCGGACGGCTCAGGAACTGGACCAGCAGATCGTCATCAGTCGACAGCTGGCCGGCGAGAAGACACCGCTGCTGGCCTCCTCGATCAGCAACCTGGCTCGGGACTACTACGACCTCGGTGACTACCAGAAGGCGCTTGACCTGCAGTTGGAGTACCAGGCGCTGCAACGCGAGCAACTCGGCCCGTTTCACCTGCACGTGCTGCTGGCCGCACGGACCGTGGCGATGGCGCGACGCAAGCTGGGCCAGTACGCCGAGGCCCTCACGCTGGCCCGGGACCTGGATCGGGACCATCGCGCCCGCCTTGGTCACGATCACGAGCACACGCTGCTCGCCACCATGACGCACGTGAACTCGCTGCGGGTGGTCGGTGAGCTCGCGGAGGCACGCCGGCTGGGTGAGGAAACGATCGTCCACTACCGCAGCAGCTTCGGCGAGGAACACCCGTTCACCCTGGCGGCGCTGACCAATCTCGCGATCCTCTATCGGACGTCGGCAGAGGTCGAGCCGAAGGATGCCCGGGAGGAGTCGCAGAAACTGGCGCGGGAGCTCGACGAGTTCGCCTTGGCCAGCCTAAGTCAGGTACTCGGTGCCGAGCATCCTTACGCGCTGTGCGCGGCCAACAACCTGGCGAACGACCTGTGGTTGGACGGCGAGGAGGACGCCTCCCGGAAACTGTCCGAGCGGACCTATCTGATGTCGGTGGAGAAGCGCGGCGAACTCACCCCCTACACACTGGCCTGCGCGGTGAACTACGCGCTGGCCCTGCGGGAGGTCGAGGCGCCGGAGGCAGAGCCCCTGCTCGCGGCCACCCTCGCCAACCTCGCGCAGGTGCGGGGAGCCAAGCACCCGGCGACTCTGGATGCCGGCCGCGGCAAACGCGCCGAGTGCGACATCGAACCGCCGCCCACCTGAGCCGGTCGCTCTGGGCCGGTCGCCCTGGGCCGGTCGCTCTGGGTCGGTCGGTCAGGTCGTGGAGAGCGTGCCCAGCCTCCGGCGGATCGCGGTCACCACCTGGAACCCGGCGAGGGTAAGGGCGCCGGAGGCTTCGAGTTCGTCCACGGCAGCGGCGACCTGCTGTCCGAGGGCTGCCGCCTGGTGCATGGCCGGGCGATCACGCCGGATCGCGGCCAGCCGGATCTGGAACTCGGCGACGCCGAGAAACGCGAAAGCGCCCTGCAGAACGCCTTGCGGCGGCCGGGCATCCTTCCGCCACGGCACCCGGATGCGGAGCCGGTCGGCTTCCGGTTCAGAGAGGTCGAGCAGCCGCATCAAGGCCCACAGCTTCGAATGCTGGAACTCGTGAACCACGTTGAGCGCCAGCTCTTCACCGCTTGCCGGAGGGGTACTGCTCAGGCCGCCGACGACGTCGCGCACGGTAGTGCTCCGGGTGTCAGCGGCCGGCCGCAACGGCACCACCGAGGTCAGCAGGCCGCTCGCCATCAGCTCGGCGTCCGGGCGCGCGAGGCGCACGATCAGCTCCCAGGCGTCGGCGAAGTGCCGAGCCCACTCGCCGGCCATCACATCGTCCAATTGATCCTCGACCTCCGTCCCGTACACCGTGCGGTAAGGGGAACAGTCGTCGAGCGCGATCCGGATCGGCAGGTCACCCGCCCGCGCCGACAGCTGCCTGGGTCGCCGCCATCCGGTCCTCGCCTGCCACCGGGAGCTGTTGTCGGCCGTGCCCACCGGCGCCAGCTGCAGTTCGGGCCGGGTGCGCAGCGCGATCCGTCCGGACCGGTCGACGCCGGGCACGGGCAGCGCGCCCAGCGTGGGCAGGTAGATCCGCCCGCCTCGGATCGCGACCGTCACCTGAAGGTCCTGTCCGGCTCGCAGCGCCGTCGCCGCCGCCAGGGCAGCGAGCTCGTGCCCGGTCGAGACGGCGCCACGCCAATCCGCGCCGTCCCGGTGAATCTCCGGCAGCCGGTACCCCAGCCACATCCCGACCTCGGGTGCGAGGGCGATCTCGGCATAGCTGTTCGGCGCGCGGCGAGACAGCTGTCGCAGCGCTGCGACCGCGTCGGCGATCTCTGCCTGTTCGGTGTCCGTCTGCTGCCCGTGCTGCCCCGGCTGATCCTGCTGTTCGGGCTGGGTTGGCTCCGTTGGCTCGGTCAGGGCGCGGGCGACGGTGGCGAGCTGCAGCGTGCGCAGGCTCAGCTGGCTGCTGCGCAGCAGTGCGGCAAGCCGGGAACTGCTGTTTCCGCTGGAAAGCTCTGCCACCGCCCATTCCGGCACCAGCTGGCTGTCGCTCACCCCGCAGAGCCGACCGCACGTTCGATCGAGTGGTTGACTCGCGACTCGATGTGAGTGATCAAGGCCATCAGGTCGGCGCAGTAGACCGAGGGGTTGGCAAAGCCGTGGCCCCGGCGATAGCGGTGTGCGTAGTTCCCGCCGCCGCAGGTCGTGACGATCGCACACGAGCGGCAGGTCGCAGACAACGCCGCCAATCCCTGCTGCCGGGCGGCGATCCCGGGATCCTGCAGGGCCCGGTCGAAATCGTGATCGAAGACATTGAGTCCAGTGGCGGCCGCACCCGGATACGCGGATTTCAGCGCATCCACTCTTTCGATGGAGCCGTTCGATTCCACAACAACCATGCTCAGCGGCGCTAATCCGACCTGTTCGCTCGGCCGCGGATAGCCCAGCCCGGCCCGGATAATCGATTCGAACAGCCGGACCTGCGGTTGTGGGGTTCGAGCGCCGTACCAGCGCTCAAACACCTCGATCAACCAGGTCGCGTACGGCGTGGGGTTTCCGGGATTGGCCGGGAGTGGTGGTGGCCTCGACCAGTTCGCGTGCGGGAGCAGGAAATCCAACCGGGACGGCGTCAATTCGACCAGCGATTCATAGACCCCGACCGGGTCGTTCTCCAGGTCCACGGTGCAGAGGATCCCGCGGAAGATCCGCGAGTAGGGCGGCTCGGCAAGCCGTCGGAGGGCCTGTTTCACCTGCGGATAGCTGGCCGCTCCGCTGTGCTGGACGCGATGCCGATTGTGCTCCGCGCTGCCGCCGTCAAGGCTGACCCCGACGCCGATGTTCTGCTCCAGCAGCAGCCCGAGGGTCTCCGTGTCCAGCAGCGTCCCATTGGTCTGGACGGTGAAGGTCAGCTTGGTTCGGCTGGGCACCGCACTCCGCACGATCCGGGTGACATCGACCAACCGCTTCGCACCGCCGAGCAGCGGTTCGCCGCCGTGGAAGATCACGTGGACCAGCGGGAGGTTGTGGACGCGCGCATGCTCGGCGATGCGATCCGCAGTCCGGGCCACGACCTCGTCCGACATCAACGCGGGTTGTTGACGCCAGGAGTCGTCACCCATCGAGTAGACATAGCAATAGTCGCAGGCCAGGTTGCAACGACTGTTCATCTTGAGGATGAACTCGTTCAAGGGCGCAAGCCGCACCGGAACGTCGTCATTTACTGTCAGACGGATTCGGTCACCGTCGTTGGACGTCGGCACCGAGGCCATCCGCGGGTCCGATCGATCCAGCTCCGATCGATCCAGCTCAGGGCGCGGAGTTGAACGCCGAGGATTCCAGCCCGCTGCCTTGGCCGATAAGTCTTAACAACTCGGCCAGTGGTTGGGAGCCGAGCTTGTCCACGGCTTCGTCAAAAGACAACTCCGCCAGCGCGGGAACGGCCGAGCGATACCCCGACGGGAATGCACCGGCAGCTCTTCCGTGGGTGTCCTTGGCATGGGGTCGACCGAAGCTCTCCATGTATCCTCCACATGATCCACACCGCAGCGCCGCCCCCCGGAACCATGAGCCAGAGCAGGCACAGGAACTAGACCATGGTAAGCCTCCGCCGGGTTTACGGAACCCCTGGAAGGCGGCAAATGGGACGATCAGGCCGCGTGGAACTCCTGGCCCAGCAGCCACCTGATCGCCTGGGGCTGTATTTCGACAGCATTAAGATGCGTGCTTCCCTTGGACAGCCGGACGTCAGCGGTGCTGATCCGGTCGGCCAACCACCGGGTGTGGGTCACCGGCGAGAAGACGTCGCGGACGCCGTGCCAGAGCAGGATCGGCACTCTGATCTGCCGCGGGTCGAAGTTCCACGGCCGGATGAAGGCGAGGCTGTCGGACACCCATCCGGCGGGGGAGGTCAGCGCGTCGACGAAGCTGCTCGTTATCGATGCCGCAGCGGCGCTGCCCAGCAGTTCGAGGTCCGCCCGGACCGCACCCGACTGAGAACCGGGCGGGTCCTCGCCCAGCACCCGCCCGGGTTCCTTCTGAATCCTGGCAAGCCGGGAGAGCAGGAAGGTCTCCAGCCTTTCAGGGTCTCGGATCGCGAATTCGTAGTGCCGCTGGTTCGACTGAACCATCCCGTGCAGCCAGTTCAGGCCCTTGGCGTCGAACGGGGCCAAGCCGACAAGGCAGGCGGCGCGGGTCACCCGCTCGGGCAGCAGGGCGGCGCAGGCCAGCGCATGCGGTCCTCCGCCGGAGCGTCCGAGAACCCCGAACCGCTCGTAACCCAACGCATCGGCGATCGCTGCCACATCCTCGGCGGCGTCCGCCACGGATCGCCCCGGGTGCGGGTCCGACTGGCCGTATCCCGGCCTGTCGTACGTAATCACGCAAACCCCGAGCGCTTTGAGCTCCGTGTCGCTGGGCCACACCGCCAGACGGCTGCCCGGCGTGCCGTGGAGCAGGAATATCGGTTGGCCGGAGCGATCCCCCCACCGTCGAACGGCCAGCCGACGTTCTCCCCTGGGGACGAACGTGTCGCCGAATTGGTCGAATGACCCGTCGACTTCGCGCGGCGCAGGACAGACCGCGGTCCGCGGACTCCCGAGGGCGAGATCAGGCACGGGAGGACGTTAGCGCGTCGTTGTCGGTAGTGAAGTGGCGACACAAAAGATCAACACGTTGTGGACGGACTCCGCTGGTCACGGCCTCAGTGATCTGGCCGACAGCAGCCCGGATCGGGAGCAGCTTCCGGGGCTGTCCGGGGCCTCGGCCGGACGGTCGCGTTCGCGCTGTCGAGCTCGCGGGCCGGGGATCGCCGAGCCCCGACGCCCGGCCGGGGTGGTGCGGCATTAGTACAGCTGTGGCGGATTTCCCTTTCTGTCCATGACGCTGCGAACGCGGGTCTCCCACTTCCAGATCAGATCGTTCCACTCGGCCGAGGTGAAGTATTCATCGAGAGATTCCATCGGGTCGAAGGACGGCATATAGAAGCCGGCCACCCCGGCTTCGAGCATGCCATCGGCTCGAACGCCGTTCTCCCGCATGATCAGGATCGGCAGGCCCAACTGATAGGCCATGGCTGGTTCAATGTGAGCCCAGGGCGAGGTGAGCCAGGTGCCGTCGAGTGGCCGAGTCATGACAGCCGAACTGCTCGCGAGATGATTCTCCGCACCCGAAGCGATGTACGTCCGACGAAAGGCCACGGTGATGAGGCCGTTGGACTCGAGGAGCAGCCGTCTGATCGCCTTCAGCGGTGCGTCCATGTCGTAATCCGTGACGCCCAGCGTGCGGGGCGCCAGGCCGCGCCCGTCCAAATAGTCGCACAACCGATCAATGAAAAGCTCTTGCTCGAGCATGCAGGGTTTGGGGTAGCTGAGAAAGACCGACGCCTTGAACCGCGACCTGGCGCCGCTTGAGGGCACGTTCACTCGGCAGAACTCCTCTCCAGGCGCCAATCACTCTGACGTCGAATGCGCTGCACATCCCCGACGGCGTTCAATGGCTTGCGCCTGGAAGGATAGCTTCCTGGTCACCGGCAAGGCGGTGATACTGGCAGGACCAGAAACGAGCCGGAAGCTGGTAGGAACCGTTCCGGGACGAGGATGAACGAGGGGCTCAGGGATGCGTACCGGCAGGCGCGATGCTCGGGTGACGGTCTGATGCCCCGGACTGTGCTGGACTACGACGACCAGATCCGGTTGCGTGATGCGGTGCTGGACGTCCATTCGATCCTGGAGCCGAGTCACCGGCGGATGTACGTCGAGGCGGTGCGGAGTCTGATCGCTGCCCCGCTTCCGTTGGCCGATCGTGGTGATGCCCGCCATGACGTGTGGGAGATCGTTGCGGCGTGTGCCTCGTATCGGGGCGGGCTGCATTGTCTGGCCTATGTATTGCGGGATTTCCTGGGCGACAGCGACGCCGTGGTCTCCTTGATCCAGCTCGTGGGCACGCTGGAGAGCCGCTGGTTGCTGGAGTCTCGAGACCGGGCCCGGTTACGGCGTTTACTGGAGCATCGTTCTCGCCAGGATTTTCTGCTCGGGCTGGCGGCGAGTGGGATGCCGTTCCCGGTGGACGGTCTGGATCTGCCGCGTCA